>JABAOD010001285.1_pt7 | contig 25901 bp, 23 predicted proteins | sample 7062151 | NCBI WGS metagenome assembly JABAOD01 (sample SAMN14538626, study PRJNA623070) | marine sediment metagenome | biome: marine biome [ENVO:00000428]; feature: marine pelagic biome [ENVO:01000023]; material: deep marine sediment [ENVO:00002113] | place: India: Gulf of Khambhat ... | reverse complement strand
GGCAGAGCCTACATTGGTACGGTCAATGAAGCACCGGCTTACGAGGGATCGAAGAACTTCTTCCTCATCGAGGACGACATCGACGACGCCGAGTGGCTGTCGGGTTTGATCCGCTGCACCGAGGCAGTGCTACCGAAGCCTCGGCCACGAAAGAAAAAGACGAAGTGATTGCCTAGTTTCCACGGCGTGTGGATCAGGGTGTAACCTGACTGGTCGCATATATTTCAGAGCGCGCCGGTTGTNNCGTGACCTTCAGATGTCGATGTCATGAAGAAAGAACCGATCGACGATCGCGTGTACGACCTCTACGACGAGTACTGCCACGGCTATATCGATCGCCGGCAGTTCTTCGAGCGTGCCGCCGCATTCGCGGTAACGGGCGTATCGGCGCTCGCAATGGCCGAGGCGCTGCTCCCCGACTATGCGCAGGCGCAGGAAGTGTCGTTCACGGATCCGGGCATCAAGGCCAGGTACGTCAACTATCCGTCTCTCGGCGGGTCGTCGGGACACATGCGCGGCTACCTCGTTCGGCCCACCACTGAGGGCCCTTTCCCTGCTGTCCTGGTCATCCACGAGAACCGCGGGCTGAACCCGTACATCGAGGACGTCGCGCGCCGTGCAGCGTCGGCCGGGTTCCTGGCGCTCGCGCCGGACGGCCTGTCGCCCATCGGCGGCTACCCGGGCAATGACGACGACGGCCGCGCGATGCAGCGCACGCTCGACCAGTCGAAGTTGCTTCAGGACATGGTCAACAGCGCCCTGTACCTCAAGACCCACGAGCTTTCGACCGGCAAGCTCGGCGCGACCGGATTCTGCTGGGGCGGCTGGGCGACCAATCATCTTGCCGTCACGCTGGGTGGCGACCTCGACGCCGGTGTGCCCTTTTACGGCAGCGCGCCGGCGAGCGAAGACGTGGGCAAGATCAAGGCGGCGATGATGATCCACTACGCCGAGAACGACGAGCGCGTCAACGCCATGCGCGCCGACTACGAAGCGGCGCTGAAGTCCAACGGCGTCAACTTCGTCATGCACACCTACCCGGGCACGCGGCACGGCTTCCACAACTACTCCACGCCGCGCTACGACGAGGAAGCCGCCGACCTGGCCTGGCAGCGCACGATCGAGTTCTTTCGCAAGCACCTTTCCTGAGAAGACCCGCCGGAAAAACCATTTCGACCGGATTGGCTGACGGTCGGCTGACTCAACCGGCAATAATGTCCCGGTAGCATTCGTTCGAGTTTGTATCCGTGTGTTTCGGCCGTCGATTACCGCAACGCGCGACGACCTCATGACTGCTAAAGTACCGGCTATCATGAACGCGCCCACGCTCAAACAGGCATCGTCATCCGCACTGGCGACCCGCCTTCCCGTTAATCCCGAGGGCAAGGGCGTCAACGGCGTCATGCTGGACTGGTACCGCACCGAGCCGCGCGGTCTCGTCGCGAAGCCGCAGCGCCAGGTGCTGGCCGAGTTCTTCACGTCGATGCTCGTGCTGTCCGCGCACTTCAAGTACAAGCCGTCGATCGGCGTTCGCAACCACCTGTACTGGATCGACGGTCGCTGGATCCTGAGCCTGATCGCGCCGGAGGAATGGTCGAGCCGGCACCGTTCCGGTTTCGTCGGCACCTGCGTCCTGCAGCCTGACATGACCTGGACGATCGAGCCGTCAGAACAACTGACAACGGTACAACGCCTTGCCGAAGCCGTCGGTCGATTTTTCGATGCCTTCGTCGAGACGCTGGACACCGACCTGGCTCTCGAGGACATACTGCCGTTTTACGTGCGTCGCATGCCCTACTGGCAACGCATGCATGCGAATGCTTTGAGCCGTTCCGTTCGCGGCGCCGCGATTCTCGGCGGTCACGCGTCCATGGAAGCCAGGGAATGGCGTGCAGCCCTGCCGGCGGCCGGCGGGTCGCTGTTCCTGACGCCCGCAGCCGCGACGCGCGCCTGAGGCCGGGACTGGTGTCGATCAGATGGGCCGCAAAAGCACAGTGTCCCCTTTTTTGGTGCTGATGGCCGTTGCAATCATGACGAACGCAAACGCGACCGACGACGAGTTTCTGATCACCGACTTCACGGCCGCGACGGCGGATCTCGGCTGGTACGTCGTCAACGACAACGTGATGGGCGGGCGGAGCGACGGCGACTTCGTGCTGCAGGATGGCGAACTGCACTTCAGCGGACGCACGAACACCAGGGGCGGCGGTTTCAGCTCGATACGAGCAGACCGGATGGAGCTCGACCTGTCCGATTACGCCGGCATCCGCCTGCGCGTCATGGGTGACGGCCGGCGCTACACCTGGCGCCTGGCGACCGACGCGCGCTGGCGCGGCAGAGAGATCAGCTACTGGGCGGACTTCGACACCGTGAGCGGCGAGTGGGTCACGGTCGATCTGCCCTTTTCACGATTCGTGGCAAAGTTCCGGGGCAGGCATCTGGACGGACCCGCGCTGGATACCGCGAAGATCGGCGGCATGGGCCTGATGATCTACGACGGCAACGACGGTCCGTTCGAACTGCGCCTGAAGGCCGTACACAGTTATTCAGAAAGCACTCCTTTTTCGCTGTCGCGGTACCGGTGGAAGAACCGGGTTCTCGTCGTCAGCGCCGGCAGCGAGAATGACGTAGACCTGCGGCGGCAGATCAACGATATGACGTCGACCCGGGCAGATTTCGACGATCGCGACATGGCGCTGATCGTGCTCGTCGACGACGGTCGTTCCTCGGCTGGCGAGCGGCCGCTGACGGATGCGGAGGTCGATGCGACGCGCGCAGCGCTGGGCATCCGGCCTGGCGGGTTCGCGGTGCGCCTGATCGGCACGGATGGCTCGGTCAAGCTGGCCAGGGAGACGCCAACGCCGATGAGCGAGATCTACGCGCTGATCGACACGATGCCGATGCGCCGGCAGGAGCAGTCAGGACCCTAGTCGGCGAGCCAAGACCGGAGCAGCACGTATCCCAATGGCGCCGGTGATATAGTCTGCCGGGCGTCATTACCGTCTCGCGGAGGAAGCCCTTGGAACAGCTGATCACCCAACTAACGGAGTATGCCAACGTCGCTTTCGGCTACCTTCGTCGCCCGGACATACTCTTCCAGCTGGGCATGGTCATCGTCTTGTTCCTCCCCGCCTGGCTGCTCTCGACTCGCGTGGAGCCGGCCCTCGAAAAGCACGTGCGCAAGATCTCGGGCATGCCGCAACTGCTACGCGTGCTGGCCGCGTTCCTCAGGCGCCTCGAATGGCTGTTCTACGTCATCCTGTTGAGCATTGCCTACATGACGACAAAGGCGGTCGGGTGGCCGGAGAACAACTACCTGATCTACGCGGTCATGCTGTTAGCCGGCGCGTGGCTCGCGATCAACGTGGTGTCGCATGCCATTCACAGCCGCCTGATCGGCAGGCTGTTCGCCATCGTCGTCTGGACCTTCGTTGCCGCGTCGGTGCTGGGAATCACCGACGATATCGTAACGACGCTCGACGAAATCGGCTTCAGTATCGGCAATGTCCGCCTGTCGCTGCTGCGCATCCTGCAGTCGGTCGTATTCATCGGCGGCCTGCTCTGGGCGGCATTCGCGGCCGGCAATTTCGTCGATCGGCGGATCCAGAAAGTCGATGAACTGACGCCGTCGCTGCGCGTCCTGCTCGGCAAGATCCTGCGCATCGCGTTCATCGTTTTTGCCGTGATGATCGCCATGCAGAGCCTCAGCATCGACCTGACGGCGCTGACGGTCCTGTCCGGCGCGGTCGGCGTCGGCATCGGCTTCGGCCTGCAGAAGGTCGTCTCCAACCTGATCAGCGGCGTCATCCTGCTGATGGACAAGTCGGTCAAGCCCGGCGACGTGATCACCCTGGGCGAGACCTACGGCTGGATCAATACCCTGGGCGCGCGCTACGCCTCGGTCGTGACCCGCGACGGCACCGAGTACCTGATCCCGAACGAGGACATCATCACCCAGCAGGTCGTGAACTGGTCGTACAGCAACAACGAGGTGCGCCTGAAGATCCCGATCGGGATCTCGTATAAGGCCGACGTGCGCAAGGCCATCGCCCTGTGCCTCGAGGCCGCCGCCGAGGTCGAGCGGGTGGTCGATCAGCCGAAGAGTGTCTGCCTGCTCAAGGGCTTCGGCGATAGCTCCGTCGATCTCGAGCTGCGGATCTGGATCAACGACCCGCAGAACGGCGTCTCAAACGTGAAAAGCCAGGTTCTCCTGCTGGTCTGGGACAAGTTCCACGCGCACGACATCGAGATTCCGTTCCCGCAGCGCGACCTCCATATCCGCTCCGCCGAGCCGGTGCCGGTGGTCAGCAAGGCGGCGTCGTGACCGGCCGACCGATCCGTCGCTGACCCGGACCGAATCGACCGCGGAGACCTGACCGACATGCCCCCGACCCGCGCCTGGCAGCGCATGCTGAGCGGCCGGCGCCTCGACCTCCTGGACCCCTCGCCGGTCGACATCGAGATCGAGGACATCGCCCACGGGCTGTCGCGGGTCGCGCGCTGGAACGGCCAGACCGCCGGCGAGTGGGCCTACAGCGTCGCGCAGCACTCCCTGCTCGTCGAGGCGATCGCCGGCCATCGTGGCCTCGCCGCGCGGTGGGCGCTGGCGGCGCTCCTGCACGATGCGCCGGAATACGTGATCGGCGACCTGATCACGCCGTTCAAGGCGGTGGTCGGCACCGGCTACAGGGACCTCGAGGCGCGTCTCGCCCGGGCGATCCGCATCCGCTTCGGCCTGCCGGCGACCCTGCCGGAGGCGCCCCAGACGGCGATCAAGCGCGCCGACCGCGCCGCCGCCTGGCTCGAGGCGAACCGGTTGGCCGGATTCGACGCGGGTGAGACGAGACGCTATTTCGGTCGCACACCAGACCTCCCCGACAGGATCAAAAAGACCTACCTGTCGCCGTGGCCGCCGGCCGAGGCCAAGCGCCGGTTCCTGGCGCGCGCCGCCGCGCTCGGCGCGTGATTGCTATCGCGTGAACCAGATCTCGACGCGGCGGTTGCCGGCCTCGCCGGTCTCGGCGGTCTCCAGGTAGACCGGGTCGTGCGCGCCGCGCGCGATCAGCCGGATCCTCTCGGGTGGCACGCCGGCCTTGACCAGGGCCAGCGCGACGGCCCTGACGCGCCCGGCCGCCAGCGCCTGCGACGAGTCCCGCGCGCTGCCGCCGGACGCCAGCTCCACCTTGCGGCTGGTGTAGCCGAACAGCCACACCGTGGCGCGCGACTGCTGTGCGTAGGCCGCGACCTGTTCGAGGATCCCCATGGCGGGCCCGCCGGGCTCTTGCCCGGCCCGCTCGAACTGCACCACGGCGACACGAAGCGCCCCGTCCGGCGGGCGGTCCGGCACCGTCGTCGGTTTCGGCAGCGCGTCCTCCGGCCGGCCGTACTTGCCGAGCAGACGCAGGCGCCGCGCCTCCATCTTCTGAGCATCGGGCCGTTCGGGGAAATCGTTCAGCTTGGGCCACGGCCTGTCGGCGCCGGGCACGTCGTAATCGCTGCAGCCGCCCAGCGGCAAGGCGGCGGCGGTCGCGGCGATGGCGGCGAAGACGAGGCGGCGCGGGAGCGAACGTTGCATGATGCCCGGTGTAGCGAAATCGGCTCGCACTATTGCACGTCGGGGCTGGAAACGCCCGACAAAACCGTGCTATGTCCTCGCGCGTTCTCTGGGAGGAGTATGCAGTCGCCGCACGCGTGGCCCAGTCCGGTCCACGCGGGAAGGCATTCGACCACGCACGATCGAGGACCAGGAGAGATGGCGGAGCGCACTGACCCTTCCGAACCAACCACGGAACCCACGGACTACACCCGCACCATGGCCGACATCGCCGAGCGCAGCCAGGCGCTGGTGAACGATTTCCTCGCCCGCCAGGCGGAAGGTGGCGGCCTCGGCCACGCCGACCCGCTGAACATCGGCGGCGCGTTCCTCGAGATGACCAGGCATCTCATGATGGATCCGCAGAAGATCGTCCAGGCCCAGATGGAGTTGTGGCGCGACTACATGACCCTGTGGCAGAACGCGACCCGCCGCCTCATGGGCGAGGAGGTGGAGCCGGCCGTCACGCCGCACCGCGACGACCGCCGCTTCAAGGACGCGGCGTGGGAGGAGAACACGCTGTTCGACTTCATCAAGCAGTCCTACCTGCTGACCGCGCGCTGGATGCAGAACACGGTGCGCGAGGTCGAGGGGCTGGACGAGCAGACCGCCAAGAAGGTCGATTTCTACACACGCCAGTTCGTCGATGCGATGGCGCCGTCGAACTTCGTGATGACCAACCCGGAGGTGCTGCGCGCCACCCTCGACAGCAAGGGCGAGAACCTGGTCAAGGGCCTGCAGAACCTGCTCGACGACCTGGAGCGCGGCAAGGGCCGGCTGAAGATCCGGATGACCGATGCCGAGGCCTTCGAGGTCGGCGGCAACATCGCCACGTCCAAGGGCAAGGTCGTCTTCCAGAACGAGCTGATGCAGCTGCTGCAGTACGCGCCGCCGACCGAGAAGGTCTACAAGCGGCCGCTGCTGATCATCCCGCCCTGGATCAACAAGTACTACATCCTCGACCTGCGCGAGAAGAACTCGTTCATCCGCTGGGCGACGGAGCAGGGCCACACGGTGTTCTGCATCTCCTGGGTCAACCCGGACGAGAAGCTGGCGGCCAAGACCTTCGAGGACTACATGCTCGAGGGCCCGCTGGCGGCGCTCGACGCGATCGAGAAGGCGACCGGGGAGACGCGGGCGAACGTCATCGGCTATTGCCTCGGCGGCACGCTGCTGGCCTCGACGCTCGCCTGGATGGCGGCGAAGAAGGACAACCGCATCGCCACCGCGACCTATTTCGTGACCCTGACCGATTTCAGCGAGCCGGGCGAGCTCGGCGTGTTCATCGACGAGGCGCAGCTCACCGCGCTGGAGGAGCGCATGGAGGAGCGCGGCTATCTCGAGGGCGGCGAGATGGCGACCACCTTCAACATGCTGCGCGCCAACGACCTGATCTGGTCCTTCGTGGTCAACAACTACCTGCTGGGCAAGGACCCCTTCCCCTTCGACCTGCTGTACTGGAACTCGGATTCGACGCGCATGCCGGCGGCCATGCACAGCTTCTATCTGCGCAAGATGTACCTGGAGAACAAGCTGGTGGAGCCGGGCGGCATCAAGCTGGGCGGCGTGAAGATCGACCTGCGCAAGATCAAGACGCCGTCGTTCCTCCTGTCGACCCGCGAGGACCACATCGCGCCGTGGATGTCGACCTACGCGGCAACGAAGCTGTACTCAGGCCCGGTCACCTTCACCCTGGCCGCCTCCGGCCACATCGCCGGGGTCGTGAACCCGCCGTCCGCCAACAAGTACTCGTACTGGACCAACCCGGACTGCCCGGAGTCGCCGGACGACTGGCTCGCCGGGGCGACCGAGCATCCGGGCTCGTGGTGGCCGGAATGGCACAAATGGGTGACCGCCCGCGGCCGCACCAAGGTGGGCGCCCGCAAACCCGGCGACGGCAAGTTGAAGCCGATCGAGGACGCCCCGGGCTCGTACGTCAAGGTGCGGGTGGGCTGAGCCGGCGGAACGCGCGGCGATGACGGCGACGGGCGACATCTTCCCGGCGACCGTCATGCCGGATCGCGACTGGTGGGCGGCGCTGTGGCCGGATCCGGAGGGCACGCTGCGGGCGCTCGGCATCACGCCCGAGATGACGGTGCTCGACCTGTGCTGCGGCGACGGCTGGTTCACGGCGCCGCTGGCGCGACTCACCGGCGGCAAGGTCTATGCGCTGGACCTCGATCCGGCGATGCTGGCGGCGGCGCGCGCCGAGGTCGAGACGGCCGGCGCGACGGTGCTCGGCTGGCTCGAGGGCGACGCGCGCGATCTTCATAAACTGCTTGAGAAAAAGGTCGATTACGTTTTGATCGCCAACACCTTTCACGGTGTGCCCGACCAGACCGGGCTGGCGCGGGTTGTTGCCGCGATATTGAATCCGGGCGGCCGTTTCGCCGTCGTCAACTGGCACGCGCAGCCGCGCGAGGAGACCCCGGTCCTCGGCCAGAAGCGCGGCCCGAGGACCGAGATGCGCATGACGCCGGAGCAGACATGCGCCGTCGTCGAACCGGGAGGATTCGTGCTCGACGAGGTTGTGGAACTGCCGCCGTACCATTACGGCGCGGTGTTCCGGCCGCGATCGACATGATTCTCCCGGCGCGGCCGGTTCAGGATCATTTGCCCGGCCACCCAGCGACCTCATGTTTCGAGACGCGGCTGCGCCGCTCCTCAACATGAGGAACGTATCGTTGATACTCTTGGAGCCTCATCCTGGAGACCTTTGCACGGATGCTTTTTCCCGGCTCGGCCGCTCGCGCCACCCGCTCCCCGACCCCTTCCCCGCCCCGGCGGGAGAGGGGCTAAAGAGCTGTGAGGAAACGATAAGCAGCCCCTCCCCCCAGTCAAGGGGAGAGCCTCATCCTGCGGAGGCGCGAAGCGCCGTCTCGAAGAGTCAGGTCGCTCCGCCAGTTCGGCGTGGCGCCGGGCAACAAGCCCCGACAGCTCTCAACCCTGAGGCGGCGCGCCGATGCCGGCGGCGAGATACTCCCGCGACAGGTCGTAATAGAGGGTGGCGAGGCGGTCGATCTCGGCGCGCTCGGCATCGGTGATGTCGCGCATGAACCGGGCCGGGCGGCCACCCCACAATTGCCCCGAGGGGATCCGCTTGCCGGCCGTCACCAGCGCGCCGGCGGCGACCATGGCGTAGCTTTCGACCACCGCGCCGTCCATGACGCAGGCGTTCATGCCGACGAAGGCGTCGGGCTCGAGGATGCAGTCGTGCAGCAGCACCATGTGGCCGATGGTGCAGCGGTCGCCGACCAGCGTGCCCTGCCCCTTGCTCGAGACATGGACGACGCTGCCGTCCTGAAGGTTCACCTTCTCGCCGATGCGGATGACGTTGACGTCGCCGCGCAGCTGGCAGCCGAGCCAGATACTGCTGCCCACGCCGATCTCGATATCGCCGGCCAGGCTGCACCCGGGCGCGACGAAGGCGGTCGCGTCGATCCGCGGCATGACGCCCCGGAAGGGCATGACCGCGACGGTCACGGGAACAGCGCCTCCTGCTCGAGCCCCATGGTCTCGGGCAGGCCGCACATGACGTTCATGTTCTGGATCGCCTGGCCGGAGGCGCCCTTGACCAGGTTGTCGGTCGCCGACAGCAGGATCGCGCGGCCCGGCGCCCGGTCCGCGAACACCCCGACCAGGCAGTGGTTGGAGCCGCGCACATCGCGCGTCGCCGGCGCCTTGCCGGCCGGCAGCACGTGGACGAAGGGCTCCGGGTCGTATTTCGCGGCGAGCGCGACGCGCAGATCCTCCGCATCGGCGCGGCCGGCGAGCGTCACGTAGATCGTCGCCAGGATGCCGCGGTTCATCGGCATCAGGTGCGGCGTGAAGGTCACCGTGACGGGGCGGCCGGCGGCGGCGGCGAGCTCCTGCTCGATCTCCGGCGCGTGGCGGTGCCTGGCGATGCCATAGGCGTGGATGCCCTCGCTGACCTCGGCGTGCAGGTTGGCCTGCTTCTCGGCCCGGCCGGCGCCGCTCACCCCGGATTTCGCATCGATGACGATGCCGTCCGGCGAAATCAGCCCCGCCGCCAGCAGCGGCACCAGCGGCAGCTCCGCCGTCGTCGTATAGCAGCCGGGATTGGCGACCAGCCGCGCCGCGGCGATGTCCTCGCGGTAGATCTCGGTGAGGCCGTAGACCGCCTCCTTTTGCAGCTCCGGCGCGCGGTGCGGGCCGCCGTACCATTCCTCGTACAGGGCGACGTCACGCAGCCGGAAATCGGCCGACAGGTCGCAGATTTTCAGCCGCTCCGGCAGGCCGGCGATGACCTCCTGCGTGGTTGCGTGCGGCAGCGCGCAGAACACGAAGTCGAGCCCGTCCCAGTCCGCCTCCTCGATGCGCACGAGGTCGGGCAGCGCGAGGCGCGCGAGATGCGGGAAGACGTCGCCGAGCGGCCTGCCGCCGTGGCGATCGGCGGTCAGCAGCGCGATGTCGACGCCGCGATGGCGCACCAGAAGGCGCACCAGCTCCGCCCCCGTGTAGCCGCTGGCGCCGAGAATGCCGACCTTGAGCCGCGTTGCCGTCATGATCCGTTCCTATCCGAAAAGTGCGCAAAACAAAAGGGCGACCCCGGCGGGACGCCCCTGCGGCGGCGCGATCCCTTCGGGTGTCAGGCGGCCGCCGGCCGCGTCGGCCGGCGGGTCATCCTTGATCGTCGGAACGTCTCCATGCGGAGTCCCTGCCACGAAATCCGGGCGATTGCAATCACCGCGTCCGCCGCCGGATCACGACGTCTCGCCGGCAGACGGGCCGATCAGACGGCCAACCTCGTCGATGAGCGCGTCGAAGCTGATCGGCTTGGCAAGGTAGCAGACGGCGCTGAGCCGGCCCACGAATTCGCGTTCGAGGGCATAGTCCTTCTGGCCGTCCAGGGTATGCGCAGTCAGCACCATCACCGGGATGTCGCGGGTTTCCTCGGCGTCCTTGAGCCGGCTGAGCAGGTAATCGCCGGACCCGCCCGGCATATCGTAGTCGGTGATGATGGCATCGGGGGACTCCTCCCAGGCCACCCGGAATCCCTGCTCGCCGGTGAAGGCCTTCAGGGGCTCGATCCCGTGCTCGGACAGCTTGATCGCGATGGCGTCGACGAGGTGCCGGTCGTCGTCGACCACCAGGACCTTCGGCGCCTGGTCAGGCGCCGCCTCCGGCAACGTGGCTGGGTCCCCGGCGTCGCTCCGGCGCCGCGGCTTGTCCCCGGCAGATTTCAGCTGGGCGATGCGGTCGAGATGCGGCAAAAGGTCGGCCCGGTTCGCGCCGCGACGGCCGAACCGCGCATCTGCGAGATAGCGGGCTGCGGCGGCACGCAGGGCGTTGATGTCGACGGGGCGCGGCACGAAGAACTCGTCCGCGACCCCGACCTGCAGGAGCCGTGCGTTGAATTCGGGCCCGGGGGACAGGAACAGGATCGCGATATCCCGGTAAAGCTCGTGCTGCCAGACCAGCTTGGCCAGCTCCATGCCGTTAACGCCGGCAAGGGACAGATCCATAACGATGAGCTCCGCCTCGAAGGTCTCCAGCCGATCGAGCAGATCGGCCGGATCCTTCACGATGCGGGCCGCGTAGCCGGGCCCCTCGAAGGCTTCGGCACACTGGGCGGCCAGCACCTCATCGTCTTCGACGACCACGATCCGGTACGGCGCGAATATCATGGCGGCCGACAGCTCCTCGATGCTGCGGACGATCGTGACGGCATCCAGCGGCGCCGGGATGAAGGCCGAGGCGCCGGCGCGGACGGCCTGCAGGCGGCTGCGGTAGTCGCCCGACTCCGACAGGAAGAGGATCGGCACGTTGGCGCGGAACGTGTGCCGGAAGTCCTCGCGCAGGCGGCGGCATATCTTGTGGCCCTGCGGGACGTCCGCGTGGACCAGGATTGCCCGAACGCGCGCGTCGCCGGCCCCGGTGTCCGTGTCGGCGGCATCGCCGATGCGGCGCACCCGGTAGCCGCGACGTTCGATCTTTACCGCCAGGGTGTCGGTGGCCTCTCCCGGCGGCGCCAGCAGCACCACGGACTCCGCGGGCGCCGCCTCCTCGGGCGCCGCCGCGGCCGGCGCTGCGGTCTCGGCCGCCGCCGAGCCCAGCGCCTTCAGCGCGGCGATCCCGCGCTCGATCCCGGCCGCCTGCTCGGCGGTGAACGGCGCCTCCGCCTTGATCACCGCGAGCAGCGTCTTCTCGATCTCCCGCGCCTCATCGGTGATCGCATGATAGCCGAACGTGCCGGCGGTCCCGGCGATCTTGTGCGCCAGCACGCGAACCTCGTTGAGTGCTCCGCTGAGCTCCTCGAACGCGCCGCCGCCCGACAATGCCCGGGCGGCGGATTCCAGCTCCTGCAGCTTGCCCGGCAGGGCGGCGCCGTAGGCCTCGCCGAGCGCCTTCAGCTTGTCCGCCGTCGAGCGTGAGTTACCGAACAACATGGCGGTCCCAGATTTCGGCAACCTGGCCGGACATCGTCATCGGATCGAATGGCTTCTCGATTACGCCGATCGCCCCGAGTTTGGTCAGCGCCTCGACCTCCTTCGCCTGCACCTTGGCGGTCATGAATATGACCGGAATGTCCGCGGTTTCCGGCCGGCCGCGCAGTGCCTCCAGCACCTCCGGTCCGCTCATTCCCGGCATCATCACGTCAAGCAGTATGACGTCGGGGCCGAAATTCGTCGCTTTCTCGAGGGCCTGCGCGCCGGACGCACAGGACTCGACGGTAAAGCCGCCGACGTCCTCGAGGGCCAGCCTGGCAACCTCACGGATGTCGGACTCGTCGTCGACGTGAAGGACCCGACTCAGGGCGGTATCAGTCATCGTTCATTCACCTATGTCAACCAGGGTCCGCCCGTAACCGCGCCGTGCGTGGCGTTGGCCGCCTCACAGCGCGGACCGGACGACTTCAAGCAAATCCTCGTTCGTTGCCTGCGACTTAACCAGAGTCGCCTCGATCCGGTAGGCGAGATCCGCCGACGGCTCGCGAGCCGAAAAGACGATCACGGGAACCTTGTAATTGCGGGAGCGATGCAGTTCGGACAGCAGTTCCTCGCCTGAACCGTCCGGCAGCATCAGATCGAGAATGATCAGGTCGAACACCTGCTCGCTGATCAGCCGCTGCGCCTGCTCGCGGGTTCCCGCCGCTACGACATGCGCAACGTCGCCGATCAGAGTCGCGACGACACTCACGATATCCGGGTCGTCCTCGACATGGAGGATCCGCGCCCCTTGCGGATTTCCGTCCCGCAACGCCCGCGCGAGGGCACGCCGCAGCGCCTCCTTGTCGATCGGCTTTTGCAGCCAGTCGGCGATCTCGAGCGCACCGTTTACGCTTCCGCCTCTGAGTTCAGCGGCACGCCTCGACGTTGCGGAAACGACGACGACCGGCAGTTCCCGCGTTGCGGGTTTCTCGCGAATTTCGCGGATCAGGGCGAGGCCGTTCTGGTCGGGCAGGCCGAGGTCGAGCGTCATGGCCGCGTAGCCGCCCTTGTCGAGAAGCGACTTGGCCTGCTCGGCCGTGTGCGCGATGTCGCATTCGAACCCGCCCGGCTCGATCATCATGGCGATCAGCTCAGCGATGTCGTGATCGTCCTCGCACACCAGGATGCGCGGCCGCGGCGTCGCCGCCCCCTCCTGCGCCGGCGCACCGGCCCGTGCGCCCGCCCTGACCTGCGCCAGCGGCAGGTCGAAATGAAACGTCGTGCCCTCGCCTTCCTGCGTGTCGAATCCGATCGTGCCGCCGTGCTCCTCCACGATCGCCTTGCTGATGGCGAGACCGAGGCCGGTGCCGCCCTTCTCGCGGGTGTCCGACGAGTCGGCCTGCGCGAACTTCGAGAAGATCGTATCGCGGAACTTCGCCGGGATTCCCGGTCCCGTATCCGACACCGACACTCGGATCCGGCCGTCCTGCGCATCGGTGCGAACCGTGACCACGCCTGCCTCCGGCGAATACTTGATGGCGTTGGACAGCAGGTTGGTGAGGACCTGGATCATGCGGTCGTGATCGGCGTCGACGACCGCGCCGGGCTCCCGGTCGTGCAGTTCGATGCGGACCCCGTGCTCGTCGGCAAAGCCGGTATTGGCATCGACCGCCTCGGTCAGCAGACCGGCCAGGGATCGCGGCACGAGGTCGTACTTCATCATCCCGGCCTCGATCTTCTCGATATCCAGGATGTCGTTGATCAGCCGCACCAGTCGGTCGCTGTTCTGGTATGCGATGTCGATCATCCGCCTGGCCTTATCGGACAGTTCGGCCTGCATGCCGCCGCGCAGCAGCCCCAACGCGCCCTTGATCGAGGTCAGCGGCGTCCTGAGTTCGTGGCTCACTGTGGACACGAACTCGTTCTTCATGTTCTCGATCTTCTTGCGCTCCGAGATGTCGCGCACCACGCCGGTGAACATCATGCGATCCCCGACCATCATCGGCGAGACGGCGAGCTCCATCGGAAAGGTCGTGCCGTCCTTGCGCTGGCCCACCACCTCGCGGCCGATCCCGATGACCTTTGCCTCGCCCGTCTCGATATAGCTGCGCAGGTATCCGTCATGCGCGCTGCGAAAGGGTTCGGGCATGAGGATCTTTACGTTTTCGCCGGTGACCTCGTCGGCACCGTACCCGAAGATCCGGCACGCCGCCGGGTTGACGGTCTCGATGTCGCCCGAATCGTCGATCGTGATGATGCCGTCGAGCACGGTATCGAGGATGGCCCGCGCGCGGTTCTCCCGGTCGACGATCTCCGCCTGGGCGAAGGCACGCTCCTCCACCTCCATCTCGAGGTTCCGTTTCGCGGCATCCAGCGCGTCGACGGCACGGTCCTTCTCTTGCAACGCGTCGAGCGCCTTCTTGCCCCAAAGCCGGAGTTCCATCTCGTCGACGACGATTTTCGCCAGATCCTCCAGGATTTCCTGTTGTTCCGGCGTCGGCTGCCGGGGCTGCTGGTCGATCACGCAGAGGGTTCCGACATTGTGTCCCGACCAGCTCTTGAGCGGTGCGCCGGCATAGAATCGGATGTTGGGTTCGCCCTGGACGAGGGGATTGTCCCGGAACCGCGAGTCCTTGGTCGCGTCGGGGACCACCATGACATCATCCATCATGATCGCGTGTGCGCAGAAGGCGACATCACGCGGCGTTTCATCGGCATCGAGCCCGTATTTCGACTTGAACCACTGGCGCTCGGCATCGACGAGCGAGACCAGACACATCGGCACTTTCAGCACGTGGCTGGCAATTCGGGTGATGCGGTCGAAATTCTCCTCGGGCGGGGTGTCCAGGATGGCATAGTTCAACAACGCGGCGAGACGCTCCGTCTCGTCCTCCGGAACCGGCGGGTTCGGGCGTTCTTTCCGTTCGTCAGGCTGTTTCGGTTTCGCCATCAAGTGCCCCGGTCACGAACCGTCGAATTCCATTCACGGCTTTGCTCAGCGGTCATGCTCGGCATGGCGGGCAAGCCCTCATTCTCCCCAACGTGCCACACAACGGTTAACCGAAAGTAGAGATGGTGTCGTTTCTGCCACCCAACGTATTAACGCGATTAAGGGGGGGGTCGATCAGCTACCGAAATCGGTGCAGTGCGCGAAAGATCGCGGCGCAATGCGGCATGCGACACCGAACGATATGACAGCGTCCATGCCGGTATCGATAGTTGCCCCGAGGGATCGCAGGGATCCGAAAGTGCGGCCTACGGCCCGACCGCCTGATTGCGGCCGGCCCGCTTCGCCTCGTAGAGCCGATTGTCGACCTGCTTGAGCAGTGTTTCCGGCGTGCCGTCGCGCGTCGGCTGCACGGTGGCGACGCCGGCGCTGATGGTGACCCGCCCGTCGGCGCTGCCGTCGGCATGCGGGATTGCCAGATCGTAGACGGCGGCACACAGACGCTCCGCGATCACACGGGCACCCTCGGCGTCCGTTCCGGGCAGGAGGCAGATGAACTCCTCACCACCGACTCGGGCCACCAGATCACCGGGCCGGCGCGGCACGCCCTCGAGCGCTCGTGCCACCTTCTTGAGGCACTCGTCCCCGGCGGCGTGCCCATAACGATCGTTGAACGCCTTGAACTGGTCGACATCCGCCATGACCACCGACAGCGGGGTCCGCATGCGTTGGCAGCGCCGCCATTCGGCGTCGAGATGAAGGTCGAAGCGCCGCCGATTGGCGATTTCCGTCAGGCCATCGGTCATCGTCAGCGCGGCGAGCCGGTCCCGCTGCAGTTTCAGCATCAGATGATTGCGCACGCGCAGCCGGACGATTGCCGGGTGGAACGGTTTGGTGATGTAATCCGCGGCACCGGCGGCGAGCCCCTTCTCCTCCTCCGCCTCGCCGTTGAGGGCGGTGATGAAGATGACCGGAATGTCGCGGGTCGTCGGATCCGACTTCAGACGGCGGCAGATCTCGTAACCGTCCATATCGGGCATCAGAATATCGAGCAGAATGAGATCGGGGAGGTTGCGGCTGGCGATCTCCAGTGCCTTCTTCCAGTAGGTGGCAAACGAAATGCTGTAGTCGTCCTCAAGGATCGCGTTCAGCGACTTGATGTTGTCGGGGATGTCGTCAACGATCAGGATGCGTGACCGCTCCAGCGAGGATACGGAATCGTTCGGATAGACGCTCAAGCCAGAATTTCCTTGCAGATGTCCGCCAGAATTTCTTGCGCCTCCTTGAACTCCAGCGCCTGAAGAGTCGCCCTCAGGCGTTCCAATTGCTCGTCCTGTCCGCGGCCGCCGAACATCTCGAGCATGTCGTCGAGCTGGCCCTGTGCGGCCATGTCCTGGTCTTCCAGCAGCGCCGCAAGCCGCTCCGCCATCTGTGCCGCCTCTGCCGGATCGAACGGCGCTGACCCGTTGCCGAGCCGGGCCGGGCGGTCCGGGGTTCCGACGCCGGACTGGCGGATCGCCTCGAGGGCCGTGTCCAGCCGGTCCCGAAACGCAGCCAGCAAAGCTGAGATATCCTCGTCCTGCTCTTCGACTATGGCCTTTTCCAGCGCGTTCGCAGCCGCGTACAGATCATCGGCACCGATATTTCCGGCCGTCGAGGCGAGACCGTGGACCAGGAATCGCGCGAGCTCCAGATCGCCCTTGGCAGCCGCGGCGGCGACATCGGCGCCGAGTGACTCGTTGGTCTTCGCGAACTGAACGAGGAGCCCGGCATACAAGTCACGGTTTCCCATCGCCCGCGCCAGGCCCGCCTCGACGTCGATCTCCGGAATTTGTGCCGGTAGAGACAGCTCCGGTTCATCGGGCGGCGCGACGGCCGGCACGGCAGCCGGCGCAGCCGCTTCGGCAGCCGGTCGACGTTCCGGTTCTGGCGACTTGACCCAGCGGATCAGGGCCGCATACAGGTTCGGAATATGGATCGGCTTGGGCACGTAGTCGTTCATCCCGGCGGCGAGGCACCGCTCGCGTTCATCGCCCAGGACGTTCGCCGTCATCGCGATGATCGGCAGATCCTCTTCCCCCCGAAGTTCGCGGATCCGGCGCGTCGCCTCGAAGCCGTCCATGATCGGCATCTGGACGTCCATCAGCACAGCGTCGTACGCATCCCCGCCATTCCGCACCGCGTCGACCGTCGACTGGCCGTCTTCGGCAATGTCGACGTCACATCCCGCCTGCACGAGAATCTCGCGTGTCAGGTTCTGGTTCACCGGGTGGTCCTCGGCGAGCAGGATGCGGGCGCCGCGGATCTGATCGAGCCCGTCCGGCATCTTGATGCCGGCATTCGGGTTGTGGCGCAACGCGCGACCGCCGCGGCCTTTCGGGTCGCCGGCGGCCCCCGGCTGCACGCCGAATTCCGCGGTAAACGCTATGCGGAAGCCCCTTTCCGGTTCGCTGGCGATGCCGATGCTCCCGCCGAGCCGGTCGACCAGGTCCATGGCGCTGCCATTTTCCTGCGACGCGCCACGCGACTGCGATCCATCGCCGGCCCGAAACCTCGTCAGGATCTCGATCGCCTCTTCGAATGTCAGGCCCAAGCCGCCCTTCTTCAGGACGAACCGCAGCCTCGTCGATTGCTGGGCGCCATCCGTCCCGCCGTCAGGGAGATCGACGTTGGCGACGATGTCACCCGGGCCAATGACGTCGGCCGCGCATTTGGCCAGCACATCCAGGATGCGGCCGAGGCCGGCAGCATCGCCGGTCAGGCCGCGGGGCACCGCGTCGCTTACGCAAACGACATCCTGTATCGGCCCGTCGCCCGGTCCGGCCGGCGCGAGGCGATTGGCGAAATCGTCCAGAACGTCGTTCAGCAGGAAGGCATCATGTGCCATTGCGCCCTACCCCGCCCGCACGTCGGCAAATCTGCCGTGCGTGTCGTTCGGCCTTTCCGGCCAGCCAGTCCCTTGATCGTCTGCCATCGCCGCACACCCCCGGTTTCGCACCGCCTCGCCATTGCCATGGCCGGGAAATCACGCGGTAGAACCGTGCTCCGCCACGATTCGGGCGGAATATGCCGACTTCCCGGCGCGATCGTATCGAAAGTATGTAAATGATCGGTGAAGACGACAAAGGGCCTGCCGAACGGCAGGCCCTGAAATCCGCAGTCGCCGTTCCCGCGCGTCAGCGCTTGGAGAACTGGAAGCTGCGGCGGGCCTTGCGGCGGCCGTATTTCTTGCGCTCGACGACGCGGGCGTCGCGGGTCAGGAACCCGCCGGCCTTCAGCGCCGCCCGCAGTTCGGGCTCGAAGCGGGTCAGCGCCCGGCTGATCCCGTGGCGCACCGCGCCCGCCTGGCCCGACAGGCCGCCGCCCTTGACCGTGCACATCACGTCGTACTGGTCCGTGCGGTTGGCCGCCTCGAACGGCTGGTTGATGACCATCTGCTGGGTCGGGCGCGCGAAATAGACCGCGACGTCGCGCCCGTTCACCTCGATCCTGCCGCCACCCGGCTTGATCCACACGCGGGCGACCGCGTTCTTGCGCTTGCCCGTGGCATAGGCCCGACCATGTTCGTCGACCTGCTTCTCCGGCAGCGGTGCGGGCTCCGCGACACCCGTGGCGGCGCCGAGGTCTGCCAGGTCCGTGACGGTCTGGGTTTCGCTGTTTTCTTCAGCCATGGTCAGCCGATCCTCTTGTTCTTGGGGTTCATCGCGGCGATGTCCAGCGGCACGGGCTGCTGCGCCTCGTGCGGATGCTCGGGCCCGGCGTAGACGCGCAGGTTCTTCATCTGCTGCCGGCCGAGCGGGCCGCGCGGCACCATCCGCTCCACAGCCTTGATGACCACGCGCTCCGGGTGGCTGCCGGACAGGATCTGGTCTGCGGTCCGCGTCCGGATGCCGCCGGGATAGCCGGTATGCCAGTGGTACTTCTTGTCCATCGGCTTGTTGCCCGTCAGCTGCACCTTCTCGGCATTGATGACGATCACGTGGTCGCCGCAGTCGACGCTCGGCGTGTAGCCCGGCTTGTGCTTGCCGCGCAGGATATTGGCGATGATCGCCGCCATGCGGCCGAGCACCAGCCCGTCCGCGTCGACGACGTGCCACGCCTTCTCGACCTCGGCCGGCTTCATCGTGTAGGTCTTCATGCCGCTCAGCATGGTCGTGCCTCTCTACTCCGGTCATTGGAGACTATCGGATACAATATGGGCGCCCGCGGGCCGGCCCGATCGCGGCGTTCTTTTAAGCGAGGAACGTGCCCCTGTCAACGGGAAAGATGCCGAAAACGCTATGTATTTCAACTCATTGTTTATGAGGTATTATAATACCGCATACGCCCGGCCCGATGCGACGGAAGCGCCGGACGCCGCCGGACGCAACCCTGCAGACCGCTTCCCTAGCCGCGCCGTCCGGGCGGCGGGATCGAGTAGGTCGCGGTGACATGCGCGACGATGTCACCGCTGCCCGCCGAAGCGAGGTTGACCTCGCCGACCGCGAGCCGCTTGCCGAGCTTGAGGATGCGGGCCTCGGCCACCACGTCCGCGGGCCCCGGCCTGCGCAGGAAATTGATGTTGAGGCTGGTCGTCACGGCGAGCGGCACCGGCCCGATCATACCGAGCACCAGGGCGTACATCGCAAAATCGGCGAGCGCCATCATCGCCGGGCCGGAGATCGTGCCGCCGGGCCGGATATGGGCATCGTCGAATGGCAGGCGGGCGCGCGCCGCGCCATATCCGATATGCTCGGTCACGAAGCCGTACTGTTCGACGAAGTTCGCTTCGCGGCGGCACAGCGCCTCGAAGGCTTCGACGGTAATGTGGGCTGCCGGTTCGCTCATCGCGTTCCGTTATGGCCAATCCACGCGCATAAGCCAATATCCCTTGCATGCGACGGGGTGAACGACAGATAAATGGGATGATGCCAGTCGACATCTGGTGCGACTCACCTGCAGGGAGCGTTTTATGGCCACCGCGACGAAGCCGGACATCTCAGCCGAGCCGCTGCTGCTGCGGGCGGACGCGAGCGGAGTGGCGCGGCTGACCCTCAACCGACCCCGCCAGTACAACGCCCTGTCGCTCGACCTCATGGCCGCCCTGCAGCGGGAACTCGACGGCATCCGCGACGATCCCGGCGTCAAGGTGGTCGTCATCGCCGCCGCCGGACCCGGCTTCTGCGCGGGACACGATCTGAAGGAACTGCGAGCCAATCCGCAGAGGGAATTCTACGAGAAGACATTCGCAGCCTGTTCGCGTCTCATGCAGACCGTCATGCGTCTGCCGAAGCCGGTGATCGCGCGCGTCCACGGCATCGCCACCGCGGCCGGCTGCCAGCTCGTCGCCACCTGCGACCTCGCGGTCGCCGAGACGGAGGCCCGGTTCGCCACGCCGGGCGTCAATATCGGACTGTTCTGCTCGACCCCGATGGTCGCACTGAGTCGCAATATCGGCCGCAAGGCGGCAATGGAAATGCTGTTGCTGGGTGAGATGGTGCCGGCGCCACGCGCCGCTGAACTCGGCCTGATCAACCGTGCCGTGCCGGCAGAAGAGCTGGATGCCGCCGTCGACGACATCGCCGCGCGCATCGTTGCGAAATCGCCGCTGACCCTGGCCATCGGCAAGGAGGCGTTCTACCGGCAGGTCGAGATGGAGCTCGCCGACGCCTACGACTTCGCCAGCGAAACGATGACCCGCAACATGCTGGCGCGCGACGCCGCGGAGGGTATCGACGCCTTCATCGACAAGCGCAAACCCGTCTGGCGGAACGAATGATGCACGACGTCCAGCCCCCCGTAGACCACGACAGCTACACCGACGACTACCTGCGCGACATCCTGTGCAGCGTGAAGACGATCGCCATGGTCGGCGCCAGCACCAACTGGAACCGGCCCAGCTTCTTCGTCATGAAGTATCTGTGCCGCAAGGGCTACCGCGTGACCCCGGTCAACCCGACCGCGGTCGGCAAGGAAATTCTCGGGGCCCCGGTCGTCGGATCGCTGGCCGACCTCGCCGAGGCGCCGGACATGGTCGACGTGTTCCGCCCGGCCGCCGAATGCGTCGGCATCGCCGAACAGGCAATCGCGGCCGGCGCGAAGGTGCTGTGGATGCAGCTCGGCATCCGCAACGACGAGGCCGCCCGCATCGCGGAGGCGGCCGGTCTCAAGGTGGTCATGAACCGGTGCCCGAAGATCGAATTCTCGCGGCTGTGCGGCGAGCTGGGATGGCACGGCATCAATTCGGGCATCATCTCCAGCAAGCGGCAGCGGAAGGTCTGAGGCGATGGCCGACAAGGAGCCCGGTTTCGAGACCCTGGCGGTCCATGCTGGGGCAAGTCCGGACCCGGTGACCGGGGCCCGGATGACCCCGATCTACCAGACGACGTCCTATGTCTTCGACGACGTCGACCATGCAGCCTCGCTCTTCAATTTGCAGACGCCGGGGTTCATCTATTCGCGCCTGACCAACCCGACGGTGTCGGTCCTGGAAGAGCGCATGGCCGCGCTCGAGGGCGGCCGCGGCGCGGTCGCCACCGCGTCCGGCCATGCCGCACAGATCCTCGCGCTGTTCGCGCTGATGTCGCCGGGCGACGACTTCGTCGCCTCGAACAAGCTGTACGGCGGGTCGATCAACCAGTTCGGCCATGCCATCGAGAAATTCGGCTGGCATGCCCGGTTCGTCGACCCGGACAGGGCGGAGAACTTCGCCGCCGCGATCGGCCCACGGACCAAGGCCCTGTTCGTCGAGAACCTGGCCAATCCGGGCGGCGTTGTCGTGGACATCGAGCCGCTGGCAGCGATCGCCCACGACGCCGGGATCCCGCTGATCGTCGACAGCACGCTCGCGACGCCGCATCTCAGCCGGCCGATCGAGTTCGGCGCCGACCTCGTCGTGCACTCGACCACGAAATACCTGTCGGGCAACGGCACCACCGTCGGCGGCGTCGTCGTCGATTCCGGCCGGTTCGACTGGATGCAGAACGACAAGTTCCCCAGCCTGTCGCAGCCTGAGCCCGGCTATCACGGCCTGACCTTCGCCGAGACATTCGGCGACCTCGCCTTCACGATTTATGGGCACGCGGTGACGCTGCGCGACCTCGGCGCCTGCCAGTCGCCGTTCAACGCCTGGCTCACGCTGCTCGGCATCGAGACCCTGCCCCTGCGGGTCGAGCGCCAGTCGGCCAACGCACTCGCGGTCGCGCAGTGGCTCGAGGCGCATCCGGCGATCGGCTGGGTCTCGTATGCCGGCCTCGAGTCGAGCCCCTATCGCGCGCTGCAGAAAAAATACCTGGCGAAGGGCGCAGGATCGGTTTTCGCGTTCGGCCTCAAGGGCGGCTACGAGGCGGGGGTCGCACTGGTCGAGGGCGTCGAGCTCATCAGCCACCTCGCCAATATCGGCGACACCCGCACGCTGATCCTCCATCCCGCGTCCACGACGCACCGCCAGCTGACGGAGGAGCAGCTGCTGGCCGCCGGCGCCGGGCCGGACGTGGTCCGGCTGTCGGTCGGCATCGAGAGCGTCGACGACATCATCGCCGATCTCGACCAGGCCCTGGCGCGAACCGCCGGCTGACGGTTCGTGGTCGCAAGGCTTCCCTGGACGCCGCTGGAGGACACGCTGTGGTCGGCCACGGCTCGGCCGGCGCCCGAAACGCCGCCGCTCGACGGTGACGCGGACACCGATGTCGCCATCGTCGGGGCGGGATATTGCGGGTTGTCGACGGCGCTGCATCTTGCCACGGCGGGCGCGCGGGCGATTGTCCTCGAGGCCCACGAACCGGGCTGGGGCGCCTCCGGCCGCAATGCCGGGCACTGCACCCCGGACTGGACCTACTTCGCGCCGGACGACGTCGCCGCCAGGTACGGGACGCCCTGGGGCGAGCGGCTGAACGACTTCCAAGCCGGCGCCGCCGGTTTCGTGTTCGACCTCGTGCGCCGGCACGGCATCGATTGCGACGCCCGCCAGAGCGGCACGATCAGCGTCGTCCGCAAGGGCAACGATGCGGCGCTGGCCGCAGGCCGTGCCAAGGCGGAGCAATGGCAGCGCCGCGGCAAGACCGTGGACCTGCTGGGCCCGGACGAGGTTGCAGAGCGGGTCGGCTCCGATCGCTTCCAGGCCGCGCTTCTGTTCCGCGAGGGCGGCAATCTGCAGCCGCTCGACCTCGCCCGCGGCCTCGCCCGGACGGCAATGGCCGCCGGGGCGTCGATCCACGGCCGCACCGCGGTCACCAACATCGAGCGGCGGAACGGCACGTGGCGACTTGCAACGGCGAACGGCGTTGTGCGCGCGTCGACGGTGCTGCTCGCCACCAACGCCCATCGCAGCGGCCTGTGGCCCGGCCTTGACCGCGCTTATTACCCGGTGGCCTCGGCCGTCGGGGCGACGCCACCCCTGCCGGCGTCCGTACATGACCGGATCCTGCCCGACAAGCACAGCTTCGCGGAGCTCGGCGCCGGGTTCTTCTTCTTTTTCGACGCGGCTGGCCGTCTGGTCGTGGGCGGCGGCCGCGGGCTCGGGGTCAACGACACCAGGGACCGTGCCGCTTCCTGGCTCGGCCGGCGCGTGGGCGGCGCCTTCCCCTATCTCGGCAAAATCTCTTTCGATCACTTCTGGTACGGCTGGATCGACCATTCGCCGAACAGGCTGCCCGGCATCCACGAATTGGCCGCCGGCCTTTATGCCGCGGTCGGGTTCTCCGGGCGCGGCGTGCCGACGGCGACGGCGATGGGACGCGAGATCGCCGCCTTCCTGGCCAGCGGCGATGCCGATTCGATGGCGTTTCCGCTCACGCCCCTGCCGCGGGCGCGGTTCAACAGGCTCGGGCAGTGGGCAGCGGCAAACATCGTGATTCCGCTGGAGCGCCTGCGCGCCCGTATCGACTGATCCGCGGCGGCGCGGTGGTGCACCGCAGGGTTTAGGACAAAATTAGCTTTTCTCCGCTTTAGTCGTACCGGTGCCAGCGTCGAGGAGCGAGGAGCCGACATGCGACTGACGATTGGACTGATCAAGGTGCTGTTGATTGCCATCGCGATCCCCGCCTTCGGGTTCGGCGTCGGCCACTGGATCATGGGGGATCTCAATGCGCAACTGGCCGCCGACCAGCTGCCGCCCTACGGGGTCATCTGCGGCAATGCCGAAGCGCTGGCCAATCCGGAGATCCAAGCGTTCTGCGACCAATTCATGTGGATCGCCCTGCTGCGCCCGGCCAGCGTCGTCGCAGCACTGATCGGTGTCTCGATCCCCCTGCTGTACTGGGTCGCGTCGGCCTATGCCGGCGCCGACCGCAGCCGCATCGCGCGGGTGTTTCCGCCGCTGGTCAGGCTGTCGCTGATGGTCCTCACGATGACCGTTCTGGTGCAGGGCGTGATCCTGACCTATGCCGCCTATGTCTGGGAGAGCTACGCCCTCGGCACCGTTCACTTCGTCGTCATCGCGTTCATCGGGCTCGGCGCCCTGGCCGCCGCCTGGAAGCTGTTCACCGTCTCGTTCAGCTTCGGCAAGAACCTCGAGACCCATGTCGTCGGTACGGCCCTGCGCGAACAGGACGAGCCGGGCCTGTTCACTTTCGTGCGCAAACTGGCGGGCGAGCTGGGTGCCAAAGCACCGAGCAACATCGTGGTCGGGCTGGAGCCGACGTTCTATGTGACCAGCTGCGACATTAACCTGATCGGCGAGGACCGCCGCCTGACCGGGGAGACGCTGTACCTGTCGGCACCGCTGTGCCGGCTCATGCGCCTGGGCGAGGTGTCGGCGATCATCGGCCACGAGCTGGGCCATTTCCGCGGCGACGATACGGTCTACAGCCTTCGCTTCGCCCCGGTCTACGCGGGTCTGGGCAATGCCATCGGCGCCGTCGGACAGAGCGGCGGCGGACTGATGAAGCTGGCGCGGCTGCCGGCGGTCTCGGTTCTGTCCTTCATGTACGACGTCTTTGCGAAAAACCAGGCCGAGATCAGCCGCCTGCGGGAGCTGGTCGCCGACAAGGCCGGCATCGCGGCCGCGTCGGCCATGGACCTTGCGACATCGCTGGTCAAGGTAACCCTGTACTCCGCGCTGTGGCGGGCTGCGCTGGAGCACAACGTCGCGCGGCTGTCGCAGGGCAAGTTCACGCGCAACCTGAGCCAGGTCTTCCAGGGCTTCGCCCGCTATGACGTCGAGCAGGACAGCCTCGAGGAAATCATGCAGTCCGTGCTCGACCAGGAGGTCATGCATCCGACCGACACGCATCCGACGCTGGCCGTGCGCATGGCGAATGCGGGCGTCAGGCCGGAACAGGTCGACAAGGCATCGCTCCTGGTGCCGCAGGACTCGGCGGTCAATCTGATCAAGGGACATACCGCCATCGAGGAGGCGCTGACGGGGATCGAGCACAAGTTCCTCATCGCAATCGGCCTCGTGCCCGCGGCCGAAGGCGAGCAGCAGAAGACGGACTACCTGCTGCAGGCGACCTATCACCTGGCGGCGGCGATGGTTGCCGCGGACGGGCGTATCGAACCGGAAGAAATCACGGTTGCGGAGCGCATCGGCGGCAAGATGTTCGAGAATTTCGATCCGATCGATTTCCGCGACTGCTGCAACCACCCCGCCGAACTGCCGGACCCGGTCAGCACTGCCGGATTCCTCAACAAGACCCTGACCGAGGATCAGAAAAAGACCGTGCTGCGCTACCTGAATGCGATCGCCGCCGCGGATGGCGAGGTGGCGGACTCCGAGTTCGACCTGCTCGGCGGCATCGCCGATGCCATGGGAGTCGACCGCGCGTTGCTCAGCCGAACGGCGGCGACCCCCGCCGGTTCGTAGTGCCTTTCGAGGTTGTCCGGACTCGTGCCTGTCCGGGCGGCGAGACCTCATGCGTCGAGACGCGGCTGCGCCGCTCCTCAGCATGAGGCATGGCATGTCGAGACCTGGAGCCTCATGCTGAGGAGGGCCGCCGTGCCGAGCAGGCGCCGTCAGCCCGCGTGTGCGAGCCGCGAAACAGCGGCCCGT
>JABAOD010000332.1_pt5 | contig 25956 bp, 29 predicted proteins | sample 7062151 | NCBI WGS metagenome assembly JABAOD01 (sample SAMN14538626, study PRJNA623070) | marine sediment metagenome | biome: marine biome [ENVO:00000428]; feature: marine pelagic biome [ENVO:01000023]; material: deep marine sediment [ENVO:00002113] | place: India: Gulf of Khambhat ... | reverse complement strand
TTCGCCCAGATAGGACGGGGTGGCGGGTATACGGCGTCCTTCACGGAGGCCGTGGCAAGACTCATAAGTCTTTGTCTGAGGACTGGGATCCCACACGACGAAATCATCGACCAGCTTGAAGGCATCAGGAGCCCCAGACTGGCCTGGGATCACAGAGAGAAGGTGTATTCAGTGCCTGACGCCCTGGCAAAGGCTCTCAAGAGGCACCTCAGCGGCTATGCCCAGGAGACGCTGCAACCTAGGGTGGACAGCTTTGAGGAGGACAGAGAGCACCTGGATAGCGAATTTGAGAAGGAGTACAGGGACGATACCGACGACACCGAGGTGATGGTGAGACAGGGCCTCAACCCAGAGTGCCCCGAGTGTGGAAGCCCTCTCATCTTCGAGGAGAGTTGCACCAAGTGCCGGCACTGTGGGTTCTCCGAATGCTAGACTCCCCCAGATAGGCTAAGTGGGAAGGGCAGGGGCAGTCACTTGCTCCGAAGCCCTTCACCACTATTTTTCCGGTTTCGAGGACGTGCTTGCTGAGGAAGCATTCAGGCGGTTCCCTGGAGGGGACCAGGACGACTCGAATCTCGGTGGCGTGAGGAGTGAGATAATCTATGTGCCAGCGAGCGTGTTTCTCCCGGGTGAGATGTCTGCTAGCTCTGGCCTTGAGCCCCTTCCGAGCAGACCCCACGTAGGCGTACCACCCGGGTGGGAAGGTGAACTCTCCCAACCTGCCGACACGGACCCTCGTCTCTCCTTGGAGGTGCAGGAGGAGTATGTAGGCCCCGCCTTTGACCATAATCAGGGGCTGATGGCCGAAAATGCTAATAAAACCCTTCGCGAATCCCCCCAAGATGTCCCTCCTTATCGTGACGGTACAGCTAGATCCGGAGGACCGAAAGGCCCTGGGGCGCGCGGCAGGTCCGGCCACGGAGCTCGTCTACGCAGATGATCTGGAGAGGTCCATGGATGAACTTCTTCCCCGGGTGGGGGTGATACTATGCGCGGGTCTGCGGCAGTTCACCCCATCCATGATCGATCGAATGGGGTCCCTCAGGATGGTTCAAACCCTGCTGGCCGGCGCTGACCACCTCCCATCGGAGCTCTTCAGACCGGAGGTGGCCGTCTGCACCGTTTCGGGGGCTGTGGCCCAAGAGGTGGCAGAGCACGCTATCGCCCTCCTGGCCTCGGCGGCCAAGAACGTCGTTACCCACACGCTGGCTGTGCGCGAAGGGAAGTTTGACAGGAGTCCCACGAACCTGTCCCTGAGGGGCAGAGTCCTGGGCATCCTGGGATTTGGGAATGTGGGAAGGGCCGTCGGGGACATCGGCCGAGCCCTGGGCATGAGCATATTCGCGATCAACCGCACCGGTCGAACCGAGGAGCGAGTGGACTTCATAGGGACCGCAAAGGACCTCCATCGCCTTCTGAGGAAAGCGGACTTCCTGGTGATCTGCCTACCCCTCACGAAGAGTACAGAGGGGCTCATCGGTAAGGAAGAGCTCGAGGCCATGAAACGGGACGCTGTGCTGGTGAACGTCGGTAGGGCTAGGGTGGTGCAGGAGGGAGCTCTCTTCGAACACCTCAAGGCGAACCCAGCTTTTCGAGCTGCCTTCGACGTCTGGTGGACCTACCCAAAGGGCTTAGAGGGCCGTCTCTTCAGCCTACCCTTTCATGAGCTCGAAAACTTTGTAATGACTCCCCATGTGGCTGACCGCGTTCCAGGTCACCGGAAGAAGATGATGGGCCTTGCCATAAAGAATATAGGCAATTTCTTTATGGGGAAGCCCCTGCTCAACCGAGTTAAAGAGGAAGACTTTCCTCCCAGATCGTACACGGAGTGATGAGTATGCCAAAGGCTGCCAAGAGCGGCGGTAAGGAGATGAGCGCTTTCGATATTGCTCAGGCGCAGATCGAGGCCGTGGGCAAGCGTTTGGGCCTGGATCCCGGCCTGCTGGACGTTCTGAAGAACCCTAACAGGGAGCTTACGGTTAACTTCCCAGTGAAGATGGATGACGGCTCCATCAGGGTTTTCACTGGATTCCGAGTCCAGTACAACCAGGTACTGGGCCCCTTCAAGGGTGGTATCCGGTACCATCCCGACGTGACCCTTGAAGAGGTGAGGGCCCTGGCCGCATGGATGACTTGGAAGTGCGCGGTCATCGGCCTTCCCTACGGAGGGGCCAAGGGAGGCGTCATATGCAACCCGAAGGAGCTGAGCCCCAGCGAGCTGGAGAGGCTTACCCGGCGCTTCACCTCCGAGATCTCCATAATCATCGGCCCCCAGAAGGACATCCCCGCCCCGGACGTATACACGGATGCCCAGGTTATGGCCTGGGTGATGGACACCTTCAGCATGAACGAGGGCTACTCTGTCCCAGGAGTTGTGACGGGAAAGCCCCTGGTCATTGGAGGATCAAAGGGAAGGGAGGAGGCAACGTCCCGGGGGACCATGTACGCCACTAGGGAGGCGGCCAAGAACCTCGGGCTGGACCTGGCGGGGGCCACGATTGCCGTTCAGGGTTATGGTAACGTGGGATACAACGCTGCCCGTCTTTTCAGTGAGGAATGCGGCTCCAAGATCATAGCGGTGAGCGATTCACGAGGAGGCGTGTACAACCCTGGCGGTATAGACCCCATGGAAGTGAAGGCCTTCAAGGACAAGACAGGAAGCGTGGTGGGCTTCCCCGGAACAAAGCCCCTGACTAACGAAGGCCTTCTTGAGGTGGAGTGTGACATCCTCATTCCCGCCGCCCTGGAAGGGGCCATAACCGCTTCCAATGCACCACGTATCAGGGCGAAAATTGTGGCCGAAGGGGCCAACGGACCTACGACGCCGGAGGCCGACGAGATTCTCTTCAAGCGGGGCATCACGGTCATCCCGGACATCCTGTGCAATGCGGGGGGAGTGACGGTCAGCTACTTCGAGTGGGTCCAGAGCCTGCAGCACTTCTTCTGGACCTTTGAGGAGGTCAAGAAGCGTCTTGAGGACATAATGATCAGGGCCTTCGCCGAGGTGTGGGACATGAGCCGGGAAGAGAAGGTGGACATGAGAACCGCGGCCTATATGGTGGCCATGAGGAAGGTCGTGGAGGCGTATCGCGTCAGAGGGATCTACCCCTAGTCCTGCAGGAAGCTAGCCACAAGCTCGGCCACGTCTAGGGCCTTGAGTTCCTCCTCCTTCCCCACGCTCTTCACCCCGTCCTCCATCATCGTCATGCAGAAGGGGCAGGCCGTGCAGAGGGTCTTAGCCCCGGTCCCCAGGGCTTCCTCCGTCCTCTCCACGCTGATGCGCTTGCCAATCTTCTCCTCCATCCACATCCTTCCGCCCCCAGCCCCGCAGCAGAGTCCCTTCTCCCCTGACCTCCCCATCTCCCTCAGCTTGCGGCCCGCGACGGCCCTAATGGCCCTCCGGGGGGCGTCATACACCCCGTTGTACCTCCCCAGATAGCAGGAGTCGTGATAGGTGACCTCTACCCCCTCTGCCTCCCGGAGGCTGATTCTGCCCTCCTTGAGGAGCTGCTGGATGAGTTCTGAGTGGTGCATGACTTCATAGTTGCCCCCAAACTCTGGATACTCGTTCCTGAACGTGTTCAGGCAGTGGGGACAGGCCGTCACGATCTTCCGGACTCCATACCTGCTGAGGGCCTCCACGTTTTCCGTTATCAGGGTCTGGGCCAGGTATTCATTGCCAATCCTCCTGGCTGGGTCTCCCGTGCACTTCTCCTCCCTTCCAAGGATGGCGAAGTTCACACCCGCGGCCCTCATAATCTTCACGAGGGCCTTCGCCACTTTCTGGTTTCTCTCGTCGAAGGAAGCCGCGCAGCCAACCCAGTAGAGGACATCGAATTCCCCACCCTGGGAAGCCACGGGGACCCCCAGGGCAGCCGCCCACCTGTCCCTCTGATCCCAGGGCGCGTCGTAGGGGTTGAAGTTTGTCTCGATGCTCCGCAGTGCCCTCTGAGCGGTTTCAGGAAATCTGCCGTGCTCCATCACGAGGTTTCTCCTTAGCTCCACTATGGGAGGTACGTGGCGGATGCTCACCGGGCAGACCTCCATGCAGGCCATGCAAGTAGTGCACGCCCACAGTTCCTCCTCTCCCACGGTAAGGGCTATGGGCTCGTCGCTGGGCGTGGTGGCCTCACTGAAGGTGAGGTCCCGGAGGTCCAGTATGACCTTCATGGGGTCCAGGGGTTTGCCGGTAATCCAGGCTGGGCATACGTTGGTGCAGCGGCCACAGACGGTGCAGGCGTCGAACATCGCTCGGTCCTGCCAGGAGAAGTAGCTGGTGCTGGCCGCTCCTAGCATCACCGCCTCTGCCCCGGGAGCCATGAGCTCCTCCAAGCGGAAGGGGGTGGGAAGCTGTCCATAGGGCCGAAGGGACTCCAGAAAGGTGTTCAGAGGAGAGGTGACCATATGGAGGAACTTCGTGTAGGGAATGCTGGCGATGAAGGTGAAGGTGGTGAAGGTATGGAACCACCAGAGGAGGTAGTAGACGGACTCCAGCTGCGGCGTCACCTGCCCGGGGACCAGGATGCCCGAGTACACGAAGGCCCTGGAGAGGGCGTAGCCGAAGAAAGACCAGGGATACCACGGCTGCTGCTCCGTGGCCCCTAGCCTGATGGCCTCGAGGATGAAGCCCTGAACGGCCAGGAGGAGGAGGATGAGGACAACGTAGTAGTCCCCCAAACCTGTCCGCAAGTGCCTGGGTCGGGTAACAACCCGCCTCCAGAGAGCCATCCCCAGGCCAATGATGAGGAAGAGTCCAAAAGCCTCCAGGAAGACCTCGAAGATGATGTAGTTGATGCCCACCAGGAAGCGTGAGTCGAAGAACTTCATGGTAAGGTCGAATTCCAGGGACACGAGGATCGTCCCGATGAGGAGGACTATGAACCCGGTGTAGATGAGGGAGTGGAGGAGGCCCGCGTAGAACTCCCGGACGACCTTCCCCTGGAAAAGGCCGAACTTCAGAAACATCCTGAGCCTCTTGCCGAGGCTGTCGTTGGGGCTCTCCCTCTTCACCCTCCTCCAAGTCCTCCATCTGTAGAAGAGGCCCAGCAGGAAGACCAGCAGGAAGACGGTGAAGATGAGAATCATGGGGAGGAAAACCTGCTCGCCCACGATGGCGAAGTGCTCCCTTTCAGGCCCCTGGACGAGGGCCTGAAGGAAGCCTCCAACCAGCCCCATCTCAGGACGGACGGGTCCCGCTCGATTTAAGCTTTCTCCAAGCTGCCAGTGCGGCCAATCAGGGCCCGCCGACACCTTTATATCGAGTCATAAGGTCCAATGGAACTGCCCATGAACATCGTTGTGTGCGTGAAGCAGATTCCCAACCCGGAGCTGCAGTTTCGAGTGAGGGAGGACGGGCGGGACATAATGAGGGATGCCCTAACGTACCAGATCAACGGTCCTGACGAGTACGCCTTGGAGGAGGCAGTGAGGATCAAGGAAAAACACGGGGGGAAGGTGACGGTCATCAGTGCAGGGCCTGAGAGGGTGACGGAGGTTCTGAGACAGTCCATGGCTAAGGGGGCGGACGAGGCCGTGAGGGTGGACCTCCCCCAGGGGCTCGAGTTCAACCCCTATGCTGTGGCCCGGGTGCTGGCCAAGGCCATCGAGGCGTTGGAGCACGATCTGATCTTGACGGGGGTGCAGTCGGAGGACTTCGCCCATGCCTCCACAGGCCCTCTGCTGGCTTCCCTGCTGGGCGTACCCCATGCTTCCGTCATCGCCAAGGTGGAACTCAGCGATGGTAAGGCTAAGGTTTACAGGGAGCTCGAGGGCGGCCTCCAGGAGGTCCTCTCCCTCAGCCTTCCCGCCCTCCTTACCATCCAGTTCGGGATCAACGAGCCCAGGTACGCCTCCGTCGCGGCTATCCTCAGGGCCACGAGGCAGCCCATAAAACAGCTGAAGCTGGAGGACCTGGATCTGTCTCCGGACAGCTTAGGGCTGGGGGTTTCCGTCAGGAGGATGTACGTCCCCGAGGTGACCCACAAAGCAGAGATGATAGAGGGGTCGTCGGAGGACATTGCCAGGAGGCTCGTCCAGGTTCTCAAGGAGAATGGCCTCGTGAGGGGGGGCTAGCGTGTCCATCCTCGTGGTTGCCGAACATAAGCGAGGGAAGCTGGATGAGACGACCCTCGAGGCGATCTCCAAAGGCAAGGAGCTGGCGAAGGCCGCTGGCGTGGCGCTGAAAGCGGTGTTGCTGGGCAAGGACATCTCTTCTCTGGCTTCCAATCTCGCCTCATATCCTGTGGATGAGGTCTTGGTGGTGGAGGATGAGAAGCTGGCGAGCTACACGCCTGAGGGGTACGGTGGAGCCCTCGCCCAAATCCTGAAGAGGGAGGATTGGCAGGTTGTGCTGGCGGGTCACACCGCTACTGGCTACGAATTCCTCCCTAGAACAGCCACCGATCTTGGGAAGCCCGTGGTGACGGATGCTGTGAATGTGAGCGTGGAGGACGCCACCGTCATAATTACGAGGATGGGTTACAACGGGAAGGTGGCCTTGGAACTCACGGTGGAGGGGGCAGACCCTTGCTTCGTGACCGTGCGCCCCGGGGCCTCAAAGGCGCCTGAGAAATCTGAGAAGGCGGCCTCCGTCGTGGAGATCGAACTTGACCTCAGCTCTTTGGCTGTGGCGAGAGAGGTCCTCGGGTACGAGAAGCCGGAGACTGAGGACATCGACATATCTGAGGCCGACATCGTCGTTGCTGCAGGAAGGGGCATCAAGGAGGAGAAGAACCTGCAGCTCGTGGAAGGCCTCGCCAAGGCCCTGGGCGGGGTGGTGGCCGGTTCTCGCCCCATCATTGACAAGGGTTGGCTGCCTTGGAGTCGTCAGGTGGGATCATCGGGAAAGACAGTTCGGCCCAAGCTGTACGTCGCCTGTGGTATCTCAGGAGCCATGCAGCACGTGACGGGTATGAAGTCCTCCCAAATCGTCGTGGCGATTAACAACGACCCGACGGCCCCCATATTTGCAGTGGCCCACTACGGCATCCTGGGAGACCTCTTTGAGGTTATCCCCGAGGTTATGAAGGAGCTGGGCAAGGGCTAGCAGGGGTTCTAGGGTCCGATCTGCTCCATCACCCTCTGGGCGAAATCCTGGGTGCCCACCTGGGTCGCGCCTTCGATTCTACGGGCCAGGTCGTAGGTGACTTCTTTGGCCTGGATGGCCGTCTTGACCCCCTCTTTCACCATGGCCGCGGCTTCCTGCCATTCCAGGTACTCGAGGAGCATAGCCCCTGCGAGGATCTCAGCCGTGGGGTTGACCTTGTCCATGCCCGCGTATTTGGGAGCGCTGCCGTGGATAGGCTCAAACAGGGCCATGTAGTCCCCGATGTTGGCTCCTGGGGTGACGCCCAGACCTCCCACCAAGCCAGCGGCCGCGTCGGATATGTAGTCACCGTTGAGGTTCGTGGTGGCTATGACGTCGTATTCGTCGGTCCTAGTGAGGAGCTGCTGGAACATGTTGTCTGCAAGCCTGTCCTTCAGGACAACCTTACCCTTTGGGACCTTCCCTCCATGCTGCTCAAAGACCTCGCTTTCCGTCACTATATCGTCCTTGAACTCTGAAGCAGCGACCTCGTAACCCCACTGCATGAAAGCGCCCTCGGTGAACTTCATGATGTTGCCCTTGTGCATCAGCGTCACACTGCGGCGCCCCTTCTCCAAGGCATATGTCAGCGCCTTCCTGACCAACCTCTTGCTGATGAATTCGCTGATGGGCTTCAGTCCGACACCAGAATCCTCCCTGATGCTGATGCCAAACTCCTTCATCAGAAACTCCCTCATCTTCCGTACTTCGGGGCTCCCCCTGTCCCACTCGATTCCGGCGTAAACGTCTTCCGTGGCCTCCCTGAAGACCACCAGGTCCACCTTCCAAGGCTCCTTCAATGGACTGGGAACCTCTGGTATCCAGAATATGGGCCTCACGTTGGCGTAGAGGTCAAGTTTCTGGCGCAGGGCGACATTGAGGCTCCGGTATCCTCCTCCTATGGGCGTTGTGAGGGGCCCCTTCAGCGCGACCACGTAGTGCTCGATGGCCTTGAAAACATCGTTAGGGAGGAGCTCCCCGTACTCCTCTTGAGCCTCCTTCCCAGCCTTGATCTTGAACCAGAAGATTCCTCGGCTTCGGCCATATGCCCTGTCCACAGCGGTGTCTACCACTTTCCGGGCCGCAAGGACGACTTCGGGCCCGATGCCGTCGCCGTCGATGTATGGGATGATGGGTCTGTCAGGAACGAGAAGACCACCATCCGAGGGCTTGATCCTCTCCCCCTCTGTGGGGTCCCTCAACAAGTCAAATGTCACAGGACTCATGGTTCCACGGGTTCCATCCTATCTAAGCCTGAAACCTCACTTAACCCTTACTAAGGGGGCCTCCTTCTTGGCAAAGGGCCGCCAGAAGGCCCTTCGGATTAGCCCCTTCCGGAGGCTCTCGATGGCTACCGTTGGATTGATGCTCTTCGGACAGGAGTCCACGCATCTGAAGATGGTGTGGCACCGCCAGAGGCCGAATTCGCTGTTGATGGCGTCCAGCCTCTCTTCTGCCCCCTCATCCCTCGAGTCGCCCACGAACCTCCAGGCCTTGACGAAGGCCGCGGGCCCTACGTACCTCTCATCCGTCCACATCACCGGACATGAGGAACTGCAAGCCCCACAGAAGATGCACCAAGTGGCCTCATCGATTACCCTCCTCTGCTCAGGGGTCTGAAGCCTCTCCTTCTCGGGGTCCGGCGTCTTGGTGATGAAGTAGGGGAGGATGCGCCTCATCTGCTCCCAGAAGGGCCTCATGTCAACCACCAGGTCCTTGACGATGGAGTACCCGGCCAGGGGCTCTACTCTCACTGTCCTGCCGAGGGTGGAGAGCTGGGTCTTGCAGGCCAACCTGTTCTGGTCGTTGACGGTCATGGCGCAAGAGCCACATATGGCGCTCTTGCAGGAGTACCTGACCGCCAGGCTACCATCCACTTCGTCCTTGATGTTCAGGAGGGCGTCCAAGACGGTGAGCCCCTTCCTGGCCACAACCTCATACTTGGCGAAACGGGGCTCCTCGTCTCTCTCTGGATCGTACCTCAGGACCCTCAACAGAGTCATCTCATCTTCTCCTAGTAAACCCGCGCCTCGGGCTTAAACCTCGACACAGCGACGGGCTTGTGGGAGAGCTCCACCTCTCCACGAACGAGTCGGGCAACTGTGTGCCTGAGCCAGTTCTCATCATCCCTTTCAGTGAAGTCCAGCCTGTAGTGAGCCCCTCTGCTCTCCCTCCTCTGCAGGGCGCCCAGGGTGACCACCTCGGCCAGGGTCAGCATGTTGCCCAGCTCCAGGGCATTGAGGAGATTCTGGTTGAATACCCTTCCCTTGTCCTCCACGTAGACGTTTTCGTACCTCGTCTGAAGCTCCTTGATCTTCTTGAGGGCCTCCCTCAGTTCTTCCTCCGTCCTGAAGACCCCTACATGTTCATGCATGGCCCGTTGCATCTCCCCTCGTATTCGGGCGATACTCTCTCCGTCCTCCCGCTTCAGCAGGTCGTATATCCTCCCCTCCTCGGCCTCCTTGGACTCAGACGGAATGTCTTTGAACTCCTGTTTCTTGGCGAATTCCGCAGCGTTGGCCCCAGCGATCCTGCCAAAGACGAGGCACTCCAGGAGTGCATTACCCCCCAGACGATTGGAGCCGTGGAGGCTTACGCAAGCGCACTCGCCGGCCGTGTAGACGCCGGGCATCTCGGTGGCCCCGGTGATGTCGACGTCGATTCCCCCCATCATGTAATGCTGAGCTGGCTCCACGGGTATGGGCTCCTGGGTGGCATCCACCCCCGCGAAATCTTTGGAGAACTCCACAACCTCCGGCAGCCTCTCCTTGATGTAGTCCGACCCCAGGTGTGTCAGGTCCAGGTGGACGTATCCTCCTTCGAAGGCCCTACCTTCTCTCGCTTCCGTGATTATGGCCCTGGAGACGATATCCCTGGGCGCCATGTCGAGCATCTTCGGGGCGTAGCGTTCCATGAATCTCTCGCCCTTGGCATTGAAGAGTCGCCCCCCCTCTCCTCTGGCAGCCTCCGTGATCAGGACATTCGGGCCCCACAGGGATGTTGGGTGAAACTGAATGAACTCCATGTCCTTCAAGGGTATTCCGGCCTTGAACGCCATCGTCATGCCATCCCCCGTACAGGTGGCGGCGTTTGTGGACTTCTGATATATCTGCCCGGCGGGCCCCGTTGCCAAGACTACAGCCTTGGCGCGGATGGCATGAAGCTCACCTGTAGCAATCTCCATAGCGAAGACGCCACGGCAAGCGCCGTCCTCCACCGCCAAGTCGGTGACGGTCCATTCGTCGTAGACTGTCAGGTCCTCCTTCATCACCTGCTCGAAGGTGGTGTTCAAGAGCATCAGGCCGGTCCTGTCGCCGGCGAAGTAGGCCCTGGGCATACCGTGGCCTCCAAAGGGCCGGCTTTCTAAACGACCGTCGGGTCCCCTGCTGAAGGGGGTTCCCCAGTGCTCCATCTGTATCACCGCATCGGCAGCCGCCTGGCAGAAGACCTCTGCAGCATCCTGGTCGGCCAGGTAGTCACTGCCCTTGACGGTGTCGAACATGTGTCCCTCCCAACTATCCTCTTCCGAGACGGCGGCGTTTATCCCACCAGCCGCCGCCACTGAGTGGGACCTCATGGGGTGCAGCTTAGAGACTATCGCCACGTCCACCCCGGAGAAGTAGACCTCCAGGGCCGCGCGGGTCCCGGCGAGGCCGCCTCCTACAACCACAACATCGTGCTCTATCAACATCACCACCTCCCTATACCCCAAGGACAAAGGGCAGGAAGGCCCAGAGCCCGTAAGCGAAGAGGGCGACACCGGCCCCGATCAAACCTAAGTTGATGACCCTTCTCCACACGGGGGATCCGATGTAGTCGTAGAGGACACCCCTCATCCCGTTGAGTCCATGGAAGACGGCGAAGCCCAGCAGCAGGCTGTCCGTAGTACCAAAGAGGAGGGCCTGGAGGCGCAACCTCACGCCGGCGACGGTCAGGACGGAGTGAGGGTCCACGAAGTGGAGCCATATCACATGGAGGAAGAGAAGGACCACCAGGAAGACGCCCGTGATCCTCTGCATGACCCATAGGAATAGGCTCCACCTCTCAGGCGCGGGAGGGTACGCTTCCACCACTTACAGACCCCCCATGACTTCCGGGAGGATGATGGCGAGCCCCGTCAGGGCTACTACGCCTCCTAAGGCCATCAGGCTCCAGAAGATGGCCGCCTGGCGCCTTATTCCGATGCCCAGGTCGAAGAGGGTTATCCGGATGCCGTTGAGCCCGTGGATGAGGACTCCCAGGAAGATGAACCAGTCGACGAGAAGGAAGAGGGGCTGACGGAAGGTGGCCATGAAATCCTCGAAGGACTGGCCCTGGATTCTCGCCAGCGACATGGCCCCGATGTGGATGAACAGGTAAATGGTCAAGAGAATGCCAGTAACCCTGTGCATGACGTATGCGAAGGTCCCTGTCTCCTTCAAGGATACCTTCGTGGTCCGCCGCACGTACTCCCCAAATCCCCTCCGCTCAATCAGCTCTCCACCTCCGACTATTTATTACTGGCAATGCGAGGGTTTTGGTCGGGCAAGGCCAGGGTATCAGAAAAACCTATCGAATATAGTCTTTAGACGTGCGGTCTGAGCTTCTGGAAGTAAGGACAGTATCCTTGAACCGGACAGGAGGCACAGAGAGGTTGCCTGGCCAGGCAGATCTCCCTTCCGAATTTTATCAGTGAGAGGTGGGCGGCGCGCCTCTCTTCGGCAGGGACTAATGCCTCCAAGGAACTATTCACCTCCGCGTAGCTCTTACCTGACGCAACCTCCCATCGACGAGCTATCCTCCAGATGTGCGTGTCCACCGGAAAGGTGGGAAGCCCGGCCACCATGGACAGGACCACGTCAGCCGTCTTGGGGCCTACACCAGGGAGTTTCATGAGGGCCCTACGGGCCTCCTTCAGGGGCAGTCGCAGGAGTTCCATCAGATCCCCGCCATGCCTATCCCGAATCTCACTGGCGATTTGCCTCAGCCTCGGGGCCTTGGTTCGATGCAGACCAGCGGGCCTCAAGGCTTCCTGCAGCACCTCCAATGGTGCCTCACTCAGCGCCCTGGGAGTGATCTCCATGGCCTTGCGAAGCCTCTCCAGTGCACGTCTTTCGTTCGCCACCGTGGTGTTCTGAGAGATGACCACGGATACAAGAACCTCGAAGGGGTCCATTTCCCTAGACCAGTCTACCGACGGGAACTCCTTCGAGATGATCCCCATTACCCGACGGAAGGTCGCCCTGTCCATCCTAGGCCTTCTTGATCAGCAGCCAATGATTGTCCTTCCACCAGACCAGGGAGTAGTTCCCCTTCATTCTGGTTCCATCGAGCTGGAAGTCGATCAGCTTCTCGTCTCTCTTCCACAGCTTGTAGGTTCCCTTGTCCCACAGAATGACACGACCAGCTCCGTACTGTCCCTCCTCTATAGTCCCCTCGAAGTCCGCGTATTCCAGGTCGTGGTCCTCCACCTGAATGGCCAATCTTCTTACTCCTGGCTTCTCCGGGGGTCCCTTAGGCACAGCCCAGCTCTTCAGAACTCCGTCCATCTCCAACCGGAAATCCCAATGAAGGCTTCTGGCGTGATGCTCCTGCACCACGAACATGGGCTTTTCGGCCACGTCTGCAACATGCCCCTGACCGTTAAAACGGTGTTGTCCTTCCCGCGGTAGTACCCTTATTCTCGGGGTCAGCGCCTCCTAGTACTTCCTCTCCTTCGGCTGGTACTCCGTTATGACGACGTCCTTGTAGGCTAGCTTGACCTTGCCGTCTTCCCGCCAGGCCAGGGTATGTTTCAGCCAGTCATCATCGTCCCTTTTCGGGTAGTCCGTTCGGAAGTGAGCGCCTCTGCTCTCCTTCCTGGCTTCGGCGCCTATGGCGATGATTTCAGAGAATTCTAGCAGGTGTCTCGTCTCCAAGGCGCTGATCAGCTCCGTGTTGAAGGTGCGGCTGCCGTCTTGGGTCCTTATGTCCATGAACCGCTCCCTGAGCTCATGGATCTTGGCGATACACTTCCTCAGGTCTGACTGATTCCTGAAGATCCCACACAGATTGGTCATGACTTCCTGCAGCTCCGCTCTAAGGAGTGGGGCGGACTCCTTTCCCTTCGCGCCTCGGAGGTCCTCGATATCCTCCCTCACCCTTCCCTCCAGCTCCTCCGGGAAGGGCTCCTTTTTCGCCTTCGAGGCGTACTCACCCGCTGCAATCCCAGCCCGTCTTCCGAAGACCACCGCTTCCAGCAGGGAGTTGGTTCCCAGCCGGTTGGCCCCGTGAACGGATACACAGGCGCACTCTCCCGCAGCATACAGGCCGGGGACAGGCCTTCTATCGGCGCCGATGATGACCTGACCGTTGAGGTCTGTGGGAATGCCCCCCATGGAGTAGTGGGCGGTGGGCTGGATGGGGACGGGCTCTTTTACCGGGTCCACCCCTAGGAAGCTTATGGTCAAATCCCGTATCTGGGGGAGGCGCTCCTGTATCATCTCAGGGCCTAGGTGCCGGATGTCCAGGTACACGTAGTCCTTCCCTCCAATGCCCCGCCCCTCCATGATTTCCGTCTGGATTGCGCGGGAGATGAGGTCCCTGGGAGCCAGCTCCATCTGCTCCTTGGCGTACCTCTCCATGAACCGCTCGCCCTTGTCGTTGAGGAGGTAGCCCCCTTCTCCTCTGGCCCCTTCGGTAACCAGGATGCCCTGCTGGTAGAGCCCCGTGGGATGGAACTGGACGAACTCCATGTCCTCGACTTGGAGGCCGGCCTCTAGGACCATGGCGAGGCCGTCGCCGGTGTTGGCGTAGGCGTTGGACGTTATCCTGTAGGCCCTGCCGTAACCTCCTGTGGCGAAGATGACGGCCTTTGCATGGAAGGACTCGATCTCCCCCGTGGCGATGTTCATGGCGACTATGCCCGTGCAGGCGCCATTGGCCAGGGCGATGGTCAGGGCATACCACTCGTCGTAGAACCTGACTCCAGCGGTGAGGCTCTGCTCGTATACTGTATGGAGGACTGTGTGTCCCGTCCAGTCGGCTGCATAGCAGGCCCTGGGCCTGGAATGGCCCCCGAAGGGCCGCTGAGCGATCTTCCCATCCTCTGTCCGGCTGAAGACGGCCCCCAGATGCTCAAGCTCATAGATGTTCATGGGGGCCTCTTTCACCAGGGTCTCGGCAGCGTCCTGATCAGCCAGGTAGTCGCTGCCCTTGATGGTGTCAAAGAGGTGGAGATCCAGGGAGTCATCGCTGGCGTTTCCCAGGCTGGCGGCGATACCTCCCTGGGCTGCCCCTGTATGGGACCTTAGGGGGTGGAGCTTGGAGACAACGGCGGTGTCTGCCCTCCGGCCTGCTTCGATGGCAGCGCGCAACCCGGCGAGCCCTCCACCGACGATTAGGACGTCGTGTGCCCTCAGGCTACCGCCTCCTGATGAGGGCAGCGACAGATTGACGTACGGCGGCTCGCCGGAGGCTCTCGATGGCCTCGGTTGGGTTGATGCTCTTGGGGCAGGAATCGACGCACCTAAAGATGGTGTGGCACCGCCAAACACCGAACTCGTTGTTGATCATCCCGAGCCTTTCCAACCGAGCAGAGTCCCTCGTGTCAGCTACGAACCTCCAGACCTTGAGGAGGGCCGCGGGGCCCAGATATCTATCATCCGTCCACATCACTGGACAGGAGGAGCTGCACGCTCCGCACATGATGCACTGGGCGGGTTCGTCCAATAGCCTCCTCTCCCCAGGGGACTGCAACCATTCCTTCTCCGGCGGAGATGGCTTGGACAACAGGTAGGGCCTGATGGACCGGTACTGCCTCCAGAAGAGGTCCATGTCGATTACGAGGTCCTTGACCACCGGATACCCCACCAAGGGCTCCACCTTCACTACCCGTCCCAGGGAGGCAATCTGGGTCTTACAGGCCAGGCGGTTCGAGTCGTTGATGGTCATAGCACAGGATCCGCATATGGCGCTCCGGCAGGAGGACCTGAAGGCGAGGGAGCCATCCATCTCGTGCTTTATCCTGTAGAGGCAGTCCAGGACGGTGGCACCCGCTGGCATTTCGAGCTGGTAATCCACATACCTGGCCTTCCCTTCCTCCGGGGCATATCTGAAAACTCTCAGTACGGTCACGGTTTGCCCCCCTTGCATATGAGGTAGATTCGGTCAAAAACCTGGCTTGCTCTATTAAAAGTTGTTATCGTGAGTGTATATACTCGGTCCCCGGCCCGACTGCGGTGGAAACCTACTGACCCAGTAACGACCTGAGCATGGTCACCACGTTCCTCGGCCTCTCCCTGAGGCGCCTTGAGAAGTATGGGAGCCAACTCGGCCCGTATGGGATGTATTCTAGGACCCGTCGATTCATGGACCTGAGTTCCTCTTTCAGGGGATCCCGGACCCCGAGGAGCATCTGAAACTCCAGCTTCCGCTCGTACCTCTCCTGGAGGGACAGTCCTTCCCGTATGAGTCCCTCGTCGTGGGTGGCCAGGGCGAACCGGTTTCCATCCCCGAAGAGGATGCGCATCAACCGCCGATAACTCTCGTCCACATCCCTCTTCCTTCGGTAGGAGATGGAGCCGTCCTCCCGGTAGGCACCCTTGCAGAGGCGGATGATGCCCCCCGTGGATATCAGAGAGCGGAGGTCCCTTTCAGTCCTCTTCAGGTTGGCTTGGAGGGCCACTCCTGTCTCTGGGTACTTCGCAAGGCAATCCCGGTATACGTCGAGGGTGGCGTTCGTGTAGCGGGCGTCCTCCATGTCAAGCCAGAGGAAGACACCCACACGACGGCACCGATCTAATAGCTCACCGATCACCTCCCGGCAATAGTCCTCGCTGATAGTGAGGCCCAGCTGGCTCAGCTTGACGGAAATACAGCTGTCCATGTTCTGGTCCGCAATTCTCTCCAAAAGGGAGGCATACTCCCCAGCCGAGATTTCGACATCCTCCCGGCGTGTGTGGTGTTCCCCCAGGTAGTTAATTATGGCGCCGATGCCCCTCGAGTTTGCCTCAACCGACCGTCCGATGGCCTCCTCAGACCCCACCCCGGCCACCCATTGGCGTGCGAACCTAAGGAGGATCTGCACGCACCGGACACCTCCACCTAAGAGAAAAGCTTTGACCTCGGTAGCAGCGAAGCCTCTAATACGAGGAGGGGCTGTTCATTGTTGATGGGGTACGCCGAATCCCTCCAGCGGGCCAAGGGGTTGCCTGAAGTCTTCGAAGTGGTGAAGAGGGTAGTCCATGAGAACCTGGGTCACCTGCGGGCAGGCCTCATGCTTGGCCTAGCCGACCTCGGAAACCATCCCGCGGGTTTCGTAGGAGCCTTCTACCCGGTCGCCTCCAACGTCATCGTCATGAATAAGATCCCCCTCAGAAGAATAAAGGAGACGAACCCCGATCTCTACAAGCCCTACGTCTTCAATGTGCTCCTTCACGAGTACCTCCACACCTTAGGATACCTGGAAGAGCGGACTGTGAGGAGAATCGTACTGGAGCTGAGCCGGAAGGCCTTTGGAGAGGACCACCTGGCGACGAAGATCGCAGAGGACTACTCTCGCTTCTTCCCCAGTCTGGTCTATCCGGACGTCGCTTGGAGTCCCGAGGAGCTTTCTCTTGAGATCGTGACAGATTTCGACAGGTCTAACGTCTCCTACATAGGTTGAGGTTCATAGATTAAGGGAAACTGCTGCCTGTCCTATCGGAAGGGTTCTACATTGGTGGCGGCTCAATTGTTGCGAATCAGTTTCTGTTGAATCAGGGGCAGCCAGGTTTCGGACTTCTCGGCATGGCCTTCGCCCATGGGGCCGACTCCCGGGACGACTCTGAAAAGACTGTTTCCACATCTCAAGGAGCGAACTCACTCGAGCCCGCTCTAGGATCTGATGCGAAAGAGGACCTTGCCGACGATTAATTCCTCTCCAACAGGGCCGAAGGCCCTGCTATCGACGCTAAACTGCTCGTTATCTCCAGCGACAGAATACCCATCCGCCGCAACGTCCACTATTCGCTTCACCAAATACCTTTCCTCGTTGGGGTGCCTGAGAACCACGACGTCGCCCTTGGAAGGTCCTCGCAACAGGTACGCCAGCCGGTTAACTATCACCTGCTGCCCCTCCATGATGTAGGGCTCCATGCTCCTGTCCTTAACCTTGAAGCGTGTCAGGGGCAGCATGTCAGGACGCCGGTGAGGGTTTTACTCACCGGGTTTTCGGGTACACCATTTCCCGTTCCGTAGGGTAGTAGGACTTCACGCGGACGGGCGTTACGTCCTTCGTCTTCCAGAAGATTTCCGCTATCTTGTTGACGGTGTCCAGAAGCTCCTCGGCGACCTTCAGGTCCACGTTCTGTTTCGACTTCGAGCCGAGCCGCATCACCTTCCACACCAGGTTGTGGAGTTCTGGGAACTTCTCGACGTGCTCCGGTTTGAAGTAGTCGCCCCAGAGGATCCTGATCTCGTGCTTGCAGATCTCTGCATGCTTCTCCTTGATCTCCGTGTACCGACCGATGTCGTGGACGTAGTGCTCCAGCTGCTCCGGGTTCAGGTCTTTCTTCGTCTTGCTTGTGAGATCCTCCGTCAGCAGGACCATCCTTATGACGGTATGGGCCGCCAGCTGTGCGAGATGAGGGTCGTAGATGCCGCAGGGAATGTCGCAGTGAGCGTACGCCGTCTCAGCGGGGAGTACCTTCTCAACGATACGCATAAACTTCTCTTTGCCTCTTACCATCCTTGAACCTCCAAACGCCCTGGGCCTCGGGCCCATGAGGGCGGTTGAGCGTTGCGTCGAATGCACTCGCCCCTCTAAAGGTTTAGGGATATGAGAGCCGGCTCTTGCGCCCGAGGCCAGGACCCCGAGACCTAAGAACTTTGAAATAGTCTTCACGCCTAAATCGCCCAGGGATTTACCGTGGAAATCAAGGTAGCTCTTGGACGTATTGAAGAGACCAAGGACAAGGCGATCGTGGTCAACCTCTTCAAGGGTGTGAAGACCCCTGGAGGTGCAACGGGGGCCGTGGATGGGGCCCTGGAGGGTATGATCACGGATCTCATTAGGGGAGGAGACCTTACCGGGAAGTTCAAGGAGGTTGTGCTCTTCAGAACCCTCGGGAGGATACCCGCGGAGAGGGTCCTCGTCGTCGGCCTGGGGGAGAAGGAGAAGTTCTCCTTGGATAGGATCCGGGAGGTCTCCGCCAAGGTCGCGCGACATCTGCGGGATGCCGGGATTGACACCTTCTCCACCATCGTTCACGGCGCGGGCATCGGGGGCTTTGACCTTCAGCAAGCGACGGAGGCCTTGGTGGAAGGGGCCCTGTTGGGAGTCTACAAGTTTGACCGTTACAAGACGGAGCAGGAGGAAGAGGAGAAGAGGAAGCTGAAGAGGATGACGGTCGTGGTCAAGGACCAGAAGGACGTGGACACGGCCAAGAAAGCCGTCCAGTGGTCCCAGACGGTGGCCTCCGCCACCAACCTCGTCCGGGATCTTGTGGCGTCACCCTCCAGGGACAAGACCCCCACGAGACTTGCGGAGATAGCCTCTCAGGTGGCCCAGGAGGCGGGCCTCAAGTGCACCATCATCGACCGGGACGAGGCCGAGAAGCTCAACATGGGCGCGTTCCTGGGAGTAGCCCAGGGTAGCGATGAGCCGCCGAAGCTCATCGTCCTGGAGTACAGCGGAGGTCCAAAGAGCGGGAAGCCCATTGCCATCGTGGGGAAGGGGATCACCTTCGACAGTGGGGGCCTGAGTCTGAAACCAGCGGATTCGATGATGGCCATGAAGGAGGACATGGCGGGGGCTGCCGCCACCATCGGCACCCTGAGGGCCGCTGCGGAGCTCAAGCTTCCATTGAACCTGGTGGGTATTGCACCTTGTACCGAGAACCTCCCCAGCGGTCGGGCAACCAAGCCGGGGGACGTCTTGAAGACCCACCTGGGCAAGACTATCGAGGTGCTGAACACCGATGCGGAGGGCCGTCTAGTCCTGGCGGATGCCCTGGGATATGCCACAAGCTTCGACCCTCAGGCCATCGTGGACATGGCGACCCTCACGGGAGCCTGCATGGTGGCCCTCGGCAAGAAGACCACGGGCATGATGGGAACGGGCGAGGGACTAATGGAGAAGCTCAAGGAGGCGGGGAGGAAGACGGGAGATTACGTGTGGCCCCTGCCTCTATTCGATGACTATGAGGATCAGATCAAGAGCGAAGTGGCGGACGTCAAGAATATCGGTGGCAAGTATGGCGGGGCCATCACCGCAGCGCTGCTGCTGAAGAAGTTCGTGAAGGACGTTCCATGGGTCCACTTGGACATCGCTGGTACGGTTTGGACCGACGGCGCCCCTGACGCCCTCAAGAGGGAATATCATCCAAAGGGGCCCACCGGCGTGGGCGTCAGGTTGCTCATCCAGATGCTGAGGGACTGGGCGCCTTCCACATGAGAGTCGGAAACCTGGCGGAGGCCCGTTTCAAGGAGCGTCACAACCGTTTCCTTGTAGAGGTCGAGCTACGGGGAAGGTCCGTCAAGTGTCACCTCCCCAACCCAGGCCGGCTGAAGGAGCTCCTCATGCCAGGAGCAAGTGTCTACATTCAGCAAAGGCCACAGAAAGGGAGGAAGACGGGCTACGATCTGGTGGCTGTTGAATCAGGCCCAGTATTGGTTTCCATCGACTCAAGGCTGCCTAACAGGGCGGTCCACAATCTCCTGAGGGAGGGAGGTCTTATGGAGCTTGTCGAGTACTCCACCATCATCCCGGAGGTAAGGGTCGGTAGCAGCCGTATCGACTTTCTCCTGAGGAATGGGAGGGACTGTTACTTGGAGGTCAAGTCATGCACCCTCGTCACTGACAGCGTTGCCCTCTTCCCGGATGCCCCCACCGAGAGGGGAAGGCGGCACGTGGAGGAGCTCATTCACACAGCGAAATCCGGATCCAGAGCGATCATTCTCTTCGTAGTCCAGCGGCCTGACGCCAGACTGTTCCGACCCAATGATAAGACAGATCCCATGTTCGGCGAGGCTCTCCGGAGGGCTTCCGACCTGGGGGTCGAGACCCTGGCCTATGGGTGCAGATTCGACGGTCTCGGCCTCGTGGATTTCAGGCCGATGGAAACTTCTTTAGAGCTCGGCTGAATGAGGTTGGAGATGACCAGCTCTCAAAGGGACCTGCGGGAGTTCATGGGCACGAAGGAGACGGTCCGTAATCCTGAAGTGAAGGAGCTGATGGCCCTTTATGGAGAGCGAAGAAAGGAGATCGAGACCCGATTGGCCGAGTTTCGGGAGGTGTGGAGTCGGGGAGACGATGAAGAACTCTTCTTCGAGATGGCCTTCTGCCTATGCACACCGCAGTCCTCTGCCCTCGCCTGTGACAGGGCTGTGAGGGAGCTGAGGGAGGGGGGACTCCTCTTCAAAGGGTCCCAGGAGGAAGTGCTGCAGACCCTTGACCGCCACGGGGTCCGCTTCCCGGAGAACAAGGCCCGCTGGATAGTGAAGGCACGGAACATGTTCTTCTCGTCTGAGCCTTCCTTGAAGGAGACGCTTGATGAGCGGGCCGATGATTCCTACAAGCTGCGAGACTGGCTGCAGCAGGAGGTCCTGGGCCTCGGGCTCAAGGAGGCTTCCCATTTCGTGAGGAACATCGGCCTGGGGGAGGAACTAGCCATCTTGGACCGCCACATACTCGCAAACCTCCTGCGCCTAGGGGTGATCGAGCTGATTCCCAAGAGTCTCTCCAGGCCCAGATATCTAGACATCGAGAGGACAATGCAGGACTTCTGCCGCCGCATCGGGATACCCATGGGCCACATGGACCTGCTTCTCTGGGCCAGGCAGACAGGTTTCGTCTTCAAGTGACCTTTAGGAGGCATGATGAGGAGGTTCATCGTGGTGGGCCATGAGGCCACGACCAGTCCGGATTTCGGCCTTGACGACCTCGCAGGGGCCACCGGGCGGCTGGACATCCTCCTGAGGTGCGTCAACTCCGCCTTCATGCTCTCCCATGGCTTGCGGGTCGACACAGAGATGTACCTCTGCCTGTTGGGACCCCCGAATCCACCGAAGCTTCTCCACCTGGTCGGATCTGAGCTCAAGTACCTCAACCCAGACGAGAGGAGCACGGCGGCCCTGGTGAGGAAGGCCCTTGGCCTCAGAACAGATGGCCGCAGCACCCCCGGAATATACCTTCAGAACACGAGCCTGAGGGAACTCCTGGAGGGAGTCGGGGCGAACCTCGTCTACCTCAAGGAGGGCGGGGAGGACCTGAGGACAGCCGATCTCTCCAAGGAGGCCACCTATCTGCTCTCCGACCACAAGGACCTGACCCAAGAAGAGGAGGAGATGGTCATGGGTTTCCAACCAAACGTGGTCAGCGTTGGCCCCCGGCCATTGCATACAGACCATTGCATCATCATCGTCCAGAACGAGCTGGACAGGAGGGGCCTCTAGCTCTCTTTCAGTGCTTTTGCCAACCCCTTCAGCCCCGCCTCGAGCTCGGGCGTGGCCATGCCAAAGCACATCCTGAAATGGCGTTCATCCCCGAAGAACCTGCCTGGCGCGATGAGGGTTCCGTGTCTATCCAGAGCGATGGAGACGAGCCTGTCCACACTCCCCTGGAAGCGGGGGAAGCAGGTGTGGCCCACTGGAGGTACCCACTCTATCCTCGACTGCTCCTCCACCCACTCCTCTACCAGCTTCCTGTTCTTATCCAGCAAGCTTCGGTTCCTCTCCACGATTCTCTCCCTCATCCGTAGGGCCCTGACTGCCAGGGCATCGCTCAGCTTCGAAGCAGCGACGCTCGTGAAGTTCTTGGCTGCCTCCAGCTTGCGGAGAATATCTCGGGAAGCGAGGCACCAGCCGATCCTAAGCCCTCCCAAGCCGTAGAACTTTGAGGGGCTGGAAGTGACGATGAACCTGTCGCTGACCGTGGCGGCACTCGTCGGGGCCTTTTCGAAGGCGGCCTCACGAAATATCTCATCCATCAATATGTAGAACCCTCTTTCCTCCGCGATTTCCGCCATCGCGGCCAGCACATCTTCGTCAATAAAGGTCCCACCTGGGTTGTAGAGATTCGTCAATACCACCAGGCCCACGTTTCCATGGAGGGATTCCCTGAGTCGGTCCAAGTCCACGGCGAAGTCGTCCTCGAATTTACGGTGCAGGTCGGAGGGGCGAACCCCCAACAGATGGAAGACCTTCCAAAGGGGCTCGTAGAAGGGCCTTTCCACAACCACCTCTGCGCCCCATTCCAAGAGGGAAAGACCCACAAGGAAGTTGGCCTCGCTGGCCCCCTGGGTCACCAGGACCTGATCTTCTGCCACTCCGTAAGTGCGGGCGATGAGGCTCCTCAGCTCGGGCGAGCCTTCCGGGTAGCCCCACGAGAGGTCGGTTTCCTCAAAGGGCCCCAACTCATTCAGGCTCAGCCCGGGTAGGTTGCTCTGGGCGAGATCATAATCGCACTTCTCGGTGTTGGCAACGAGGAAGTCCAGCAGCTCAAAAGTCGGTATCTCCATAGCACCCAATCACTCACCCCCTCAAAAACCTCACTGAAGGCAAGATTCTCCCGCGGCAAGGGATAGAGTGCGAATATTGCCTGGGCCGCAATCCTTTATAGACTTCCCTCGCTAGGAAAGCCGGTGTTCCCATGAGGGCCGTCATGGTCGTTGACATGGTGAACGACTTCGTCACCGGGAAGTTCGGTAGCCCGAGGGCACGAAAGATCGTACCCCGGTTGAGGGCCTTCCTGGAGAGGGCCAGGTCCAAGGGCCTCCTTGTAGTCTACGTGTGCGATGCCCACCGCCCGGACGACCCTGAGTTGAAGGTATGGGGCGAGCATTCAATGAAAGGCTCCGAGGGTGCCGAGATCGTCGAAGAGTTAAGTCCGAAGGAAGGCGACCTGGTCTTCGAAAAGCAGTGGTACGACGCCTTCCAGAACCCGAGCCTGGACGCCGAGCTAAGAAGGAGGGGTGTCAAGGAACTCCTCATGACTGGAGTTGCGACCAACATCTGCGTCCAGAACACGGCGGCGGAAGCCTCTTTCAAGGGCTACGATGTCACCGTGTTGGAGGACCTAACGGACGCGGAGACGATTGAGGACCACCGACAAGGATTGAAGTACATGAAGACGATGTACGGCGCCAAGGTGGTCAAGGCCGATGAGGCCCTGTAGGTGGTTCTTTGGGGAAGTTTCACGTAGCTAGCGAGGCCGAGATCCTCGAGGGCAAGACCACCGACATCTACTTCAAGAGGACGGATGAAATCCTCCGGAAGGAAGGCAAGGCAGGGGAGCCGGTGGTGGCCGAGTTCACTGTAGGGAACCTTCCGCAGGGATGGGAGTGGGGCGTGTTCTGCGGCCTCGAAGAGGCTGTGGGCCTCATGGAGGGTCGCCCCCTGGACCTCTATGCCCTGCCCGAGGGGACTATCTTCAGACCCAGGAGCCATCGAGGCATCCGTGTCCCAATCATGGTGCTGGACGGTCCCTATGGAAGCATCTGTGTTTATGAGACGCCCCTCCTGGGCCTCATATGCCAGGCCACGGCCATCGCTACAAAGGCGAGCCGGGTCAAGAAGGCAGCGGGGGACAGGGAGGTCCTCTCCTTCGGCATCAGGAGAATGCATCCCGCCATTTCACCGATGATCGACAGGGCCGCCTACATCGGCGGGATGGATGCGGTCTCCAGCCTGACGGGAGCAAAGGCCATCGGGAAGGACCCACAGGGCACTATGCCCCATGCCCTCACCATCGTCATGGGCAGCCCTGAGGCCGCCTTCAAGGCCTTCGACCGAAACGTGGCCAGGGATGTCCCCAGGGTAGCCCTGGTTGACACCTACCTGGATGAAGTGGCGGAGGCCCTGGCAGCCTGCGAAGCCGTTCCAGACCTCTACGGCGTGAGGCTCGACACCCCATCTTCAAGAAAAGGCGACTTCGCCGAGATCGTCCGCCAGGTGAGGTGGGAACTGGACATCAGAGGACATGAAAAGGTAAAGATATTCGTCTCCGGCGGTCTCAACGAGGAAAGCATACCTGCACTGGCGGCGGCGGGAGCTGACGGGTTCGGCGTCGGAACCAGCGTCTCCAATGCCCCCACGGTGGACTTCTCCATGGATATCGTGGAGGTTGGTGGCCGGCCAGCCGCTAAGCGGGGCAAGTACGGCGGGCGGAAGGAGGTCTTCAGATGCGAGAAGGACCTCACCTATGAGGTCGGGGCGAAGGCCCAAGACTGCCCGGTCTGCGGGGGCAAGATGAGGGCAATGTTGCAGCAATACCTCAAGGGCGGGAAGTTGATACGGGACCTTCCCACCCCCGACGCGATTAGGGAATCTGTCCTCGACCAGACTAGCAAGGTGGCACTCGAAGGATGAGACGGACAGGAGCATTCCCAGCGTTCATCACATCAGCCTTCATGGACAGCGGGAGGATTAGCGATGAGTTCGAGCCCGATCTTCGAAGACGATTCCGGGCAGATGCACTCCTTCTCCTGGCCATAGGGTGGATACTGATCGGGATCGGAATCGTTGTGGCCCTCCTCTTCCAGCATTACGTGATTGCTGTCATCCTCCTCGTCGTGGGTGCCCTGCCGGTCGTCGGTGTCGTAATCCTCTGGTGGGCCTCCAAGTAGAAGGCCGATAGGCCCTATTCTCACGTCTGCAGGAAGACACCTCCAGGCAAGCATTGAGGGGTCCCTCGGACGCGCAAACCTTGATAAAGAGTCGTGTTTCTACGCGGAGCGGATCTCTATGTCCGTGATCCCGGACGACCTCCGGTACACAAAGGAACATGAATGGGTGAGGATGGAAGACGACAGGGCCGTGGTTGGCATCACAGACCACGCCCAGAGAGAGTTGACGGACGTGGTGTACGTGGAGCTGCCGACCGTGGGTTCTGAATTCGCCGCCGGTGAGGAGTTCGCCATCGTGGAGTCCGTTAAGGCCGCTTCCGAGATATACGCACCCATCACCGGAGTAGTCGCGGAGGTCAACAAGGGCCTGGAGGATCGTCCAGAGCTCATTAACGAGGACCCCTACGGGGCGGGATGGATAGCGACTTTTGAGCCCCAGGAAAGGGGTGAGCTTGGAGGGCTCCTTACACCTGAACAGTACAGGGACTTGATCGAGGAGTGAGGAGTACAGGACACGACCGGGGACTTCTTCCCCATCTACTAGGTCAAAAGAGGGAGGGCCGGTTCGTCACCGACCCACACCTTCACTTCTTCCCCACGGGATGGGCCTTGGCACTGTGCGCGTCTAGATCCTTCTGCAATCTGAAGGACTGACCGCATTTGGCACACTTCATTTCCGGCATGCTGTAGATCACCTCCGATTGAGGGGTCGCAGCAATAGGATTGGTTAAGAATCTTACCACTTCCGCTTCGAATATCTTATTTGAAGAGGCCCTTCTTCTGCGAAACTCTTATCCAAAGATCACTCTTTCCTTGACCATGGACGAGCTCGATCTCCAGATCCTCAGGTCGTTGAGGGAGGACGCGAGGATACCTTACCTGAAGCTTGCCTCCAGCTTGGGCGTCTCCGATGTGACTGTTCATTCCCGTGTGAGGAAGATGGTGGAGGATGGCACCATAACGGGATTTACGACCGCCATAGACTACGGGAAACTCGGATACACCATTACAGCCTTCTTGGAGATCAACGTTAAGCCGGGTACCGCAGACGAGGTGATAGATCGTCTTACGAAGATTGAAGGAGTGGTCGAGGCCCATGAGATTCACGGTCACTGTGATATCCTTCTGAAGGTCAAGGTCAGAAGCCTTGAGGAGCTCAGGGACAAGATTGTGAACGAGATCAGGAAGACAAAGGACCTCGTGCGGAGCGAGGCATACACCGTCCTGAAGGTGGTGAGGGAGGGTCAGTGCCCGACCCTATGACGGACAAACTCTTCATGAACATCCCCGGGCGGCCTACCTCAATTC
>JABAOD010010272.1_pt1 | contig 25974 bp, 24 predicted proteins | sample 7062151 | NCBI WGS metagenome assembly JABAOD01 (sample SAMN14538626, study PRJNA623070) | marine sediment metagenome | biome: marine biome [ENVO:00000428]; feature: marine pelagic biome [ENVO:01000023]; material: deep marine sediment [ENVO:00002113] | place: India: Gulf of Khambhat ... | reverse complement strand
TGATCTGCAGGACTGTCCCTCGCGCCACGGCCTTCTCGAGACCCTCTGCGATGAGATCTCCCGATTTGCGGCCCGGAGCCTTCACACTCTGGGCCAGGACGGCATCCGCCGCGAGCTCGGAGCGAGAGATCAGCGGAAGGTGTCTGCGGTGATTGCGGAGGCGCCAGTGGAGATGGAGGGTGACCTTGAGCTCCGCGAGGTCGTCGATGGCGGGGACCACGCCGCGGAAGAGAGCGTCTGGGAGAAGGCGGCCCTCTCGGTCCTCGATCGATCCACGACCTTTGCCGCGCTGCTCCGCCCTTCGGCCCGCTTCGCGAGGAATCCGCTCCTGTTTCAAGCTGCCACCCTTCGGAGCTCGGCGCTCACGAACTGAGCGCGGTCCTTTAGGAACACCAACTGGACCTGTCCGGTAGGACCGTTCCGGTGCTTTGCGACGATCACGTCGGCCACGTTGGCCCGTTCGGCCTCTTCCTCATCGCCTACCACCTCGCGGTAGATGAAGATCACCACGTCTGCATCCTGTTCGATACTGCCGCTCTCACGCAGGTCGGAGAGTACCGGCCGCTTGTCGTGCCGCAGCTCCACCGCGCGCGAGAGCTGGGAGCACGCCAGAACCGGGACGCGGAGCTCCCTCGCCAGCGCCTTGAGCTGCTGGGAGATATGGGACACCTCACGCACGCGGTTCTCGGCCCGGATGCCAGCCCGCATGAGCTGAAGGTAGTCCACGATGACGAGATCCAGCGGCTTCTCGGCATGGAGCCTCCGAGCCTTGGCTCTGAGCTCCATAGGTGTGAGCGTCGCCGAGTCGTCGATGTAGATCTCGTACTGGGAAAGATCCCCCATCGCGCGCATCACCTCGCTGAGCTGGTGGTCGGTGAGCTTCCCCGAACGGAGCTTCAGCGAGTCGACGCGAGAATTTCGGTCGGTAGCGGCGCAGATCAGTCGGGCAGCCAGTTGCTGGGACGGCATCTCCAGGCTGAACAGGGCGATTCGGGCGTTCCGCTCCTGGGCGACGGAGAAAGCGATGCTGAGCGCCAGGCTAGTCTTTCCCATGCCGGGCCGTCCGGCCACGATGATCAGATCAGACCTTTGGAGCCCCGCAAGGAGCTTGTCGAGATCGTCGAAGCCGGTGGGCAGCCCCATGATCTCGCCCTTTTCGCCGGAGACCTGCTCGATGTAGTCGTAGTACTCCTCCAGGTGTTTGGCCAGGGGAATGAGATCCCGATCGAGCCTCCGCTGGGCAACCCCGAAGATGATCTCCTCGGCGTGGTCGATGATCTGGTCCACATCCTCCGATTCTTCGTAGGCCATCCCCGCGATCTCGCCTGAAGCCGCGATGAGCCGTCGCAGGACAGCGATCCGTTCCACGATGTGGCCGTAGTGCTCCACATGGACCGGGCTTGGGACCGCGTTGGTGAGGGAGGCAAGGTAGGCGGCTCCGCCGACTGCGTCCAGCTGATCCCGGCGCTCCAGCTCGTCGGTCAGGGTAACGAGATCGGAGGGCTGGCGCTTCTCATGAAGATCGAGGATGGCTTGGTAGATCTGGCGGTGGGACTCCTGGTAGAAGTCCTGGGGCAAAAGAAACGGGGAGACCTGGAGGACCGCGTCCGTGTCCAAAAGAAGACTCCCCAGAACCGATTGTTCCGCTTCGATGTTCTGGGGAGGCAGAGGGCCGCCAGCCACGGCTACTCCTCGCCGAGGCTGTCCAGATCCAAGCTCTCCACTAGGTCAGTGAAGGGGGCGAGCTTCGCCTTCTCTTCCTCGGTGAGGGCTTCCTCTTCTTTTGAGGGGAGAATACCGGCCTGATCCAAGACCCCCTCGGACACAAAGATGGGCACATCAACCCGCACCGCTACGGCAATGGCATCCGAGGGCCGAGAGTCGATCTCCAGTCGGCTGCCGTTGAGGTCTATGACGATCTGGGCGAAAAACGTGTCTTCCTGCAGATCGTTGACGTAGATGTGGGAGATGGCGCCATTCAATCCCCCGACCACCTCATTGATCAGATCGTGGGTCAAAGGACGCGACATCTCGATTGACTGCATCCCGATGGTGATGGCATCGGCCTCNNGTCCTCCTCTTTGAGTACCACCAGGCGGTGCTGGGAGATCAGGCTTACCTTGATGCTGTCCACCACGACGCGGATCATTCCTGTGGGCTCCTTCCCGATGATGCGGGCGGTGAATAGGTCTTGTTCGGGGGTGATGAGCATTATAGCATAATCCGAGATGGCGATACAAAACAATGGGGCGAATCGCGGACCATTTTAAGGTCGGAGCCGGGGTGCGGTGTCTCGTGAACTGATGCTATAATCCCGCGACCTTCCACAGGAGCCGTGCTGTGACGATAGATCTCCAGTTGATTCTACAGGTCTTCCTGGCTGTCCTGGGATTCTACTTCCTCGCTTTTTGGGCCAGCCTGGTGGTATGGACCTACCGGGACGTCGGGGCTCGGACCCAAGACATCTTCGTGCAGGCTTTGGCCGTCGCGATGGTGCTGTTCTTCAATGTCCCGGGGCTGTTTCTCTACTACATCCTGCGTCCTCGGGAGACTCTCGCCGAGGCCTTCGACCGCTCTCTGGAAGAGGAAACCCTGCTCCGCGACCTCGAGGAGCGCGATGACTGCCCCGTCTGCCAACATCCCATTCGGGCGGACTATCAGTTGTGCCCGAACTGCCACACTTCGCTAAGGAACGTGTGCGGCGAGTGCGGTCGGCTGCTGGAGCTCCATTGGGAGCGGTGCCCGTTCTGTGGCACCGAGGTGCCCCGGGAGCATGTGGTCGCGGTGACCGTCGAGCCCGGGATTGAAGGGGAAGTTGCTCTCGAGGCGAAGGCGCGCGAAGCAGTGACTGAGGAAGCGATGACAGAAGAAGCCGTGACGGAGGACGTAGTGGCCCCGCGGTAGAACTCCGCACTCCTGAGTTTGCGCCGTCCGGACCCGCAAGGATCCGGACGGTTCGTGTTTCTACAGGGCCTCGGGATACTCCGCATGCCAGCCAGTGGGGAGCTCAGGTGGCTGGTATACCTGGGTGAAGGGGCGGCCCGTCCTCTCACACAATCTGGCTAGACGGGTCATCCGCTCTCGCACCACCCCCGCCAGGAATCGGCGTCGTGCCTCGGAGTGGGTCGTGGCAGCCTCGCGCCAGACCGCGCGTCCAGCGATGACTCCACTGGCTCCGGCTTCGCAGGCGATACGGGCCTGGCGCACAAAAGTCTCGAAATCCACCCCTGCAGAGAGCAGACTCCATGGCACGGAGCACGCGTCGGTGAGGTCCCGGCAAGCTTCCACCCAGGCATGCTCATCGGGCTCGTGCTCGACATCGAGGGGGAACTCCGCCTTCAGCACGTCCACCCCGAGAGGGACGAGGCGCGCAGCCGCTTCTAGACCCAGCCGACGGCGCTCCTCTGGGGCAAGCTTTCTGCCTGGCGACACAGGATCTCGGGAGAGGGGCTCAAGAAAGAAGGGGACATCGTGCTGACGGCAGGCCTCCGCCACGTGTCCCACAAGCTCCTCCAAGGCAGGGGCGTCGGACCCCCTAGGGTGGTAGTAGATCAGGAGCTTCACGCCGGACGCGCCGAGGCGCGCGGCTTTGGCCACCGACCAATTCTCCACAAGGCTGGTCTCCGGCCTTTGGGGATCGCCGGTGGAGCCCGAGTCCAGGGCCACGAGGAGACCGGTCCTCGCCGGGAGCGCCCCGCTCGTCAGAGACAGCCCCACCCCGGTCTCCGGATCGAGCAAGACGGCGGAGCAGTAGGGGGCCAACTCCCGAACTATGTCTTGCTTCACCTGAGCGAGATCGCTGTCCGTGATCTGGGAGGAAGCGGTCGGTTGCAGAGTCTGGCGCATAGCGCCCCGATGGTCGATGGCCAAGACGGAGAAGGTCCCGCCGGAGCTGGCGATCTGCTGTAGCCGGCGCCACTTTCCGAGAGAAAGGCGCATAATCCTGCCTTGGGGCCTCAGCCCGAGATTTCGGTGATCCGGACGGATCGGTTCTGGTCGTACGAGGCCCGGGCGGCGAGTCCCAGGACGACGGCGCTCCGCCCATCGTGGCCCGTCACAGGGGAGGGGCCTCTTGAGAGCACCGCGTCCACGAACTGCGTCATCTCCTCCAGGTAGCTGTCCACGTATCGCTCCAGGAAGAAATGAAGAGGCAGATCCCGGTAGATCCGGTCCTTGGCACTGACGACAGCCGAGTTGGGGAAGTTGTTGGCTGTGCGGATGCTTCCCTTGCTTCCCAGGACCTCCACCCGCTGATCGTAGCCGTAGACTGCCTGACGGCTGTTGTCGATGGTTCCGATGGTTCCATCGGCGAACTTGAGCACGACAAGGACCGTGTCGAGATCGCCCAGCTCCGCGATGGCGTCGTCGATTCTGACCCCACCCGTGGCGTAGATCTCCTCAACCTCTTCGCCGATAAGATAGCGGGCCATATCGAAGTCGTGGATCGTCATATCGACGAAGATGTCCCCCGAAACCTTGAGGTACTCGATAGGTGGCGGGGCAGGGTCGCGGCTGATGATGTGTAGGAGGTGGGGTTCGCCGATCTCACCGCTCTGAATGGCCTCTCGAACGCGCCTGAAATTGCTGTCGAAGCGGCGGTTGAAACCGACCTGTAGGAGCACACCACTCTTCTCAACGGCAGTCAGCGCACCGTCGATCTTGCCCAGATCGAGGTCGATGGGCTTCTCGCAGAAGATGTGTTTTCCGGCCTCCGCTGCCTCCTCGATGATTCGGGCGTGGGTTTCGGTGGGAGAGCAGATCACCACCGCCTCGATGTCCGGGCGCTCGAGGATGCGCTGGTAGTCCGAGGTCGTCTCGGGAATGCGGCACTGTTTGGCCACCCCCTGCGCAGCCTCTTCCACGACATCGGCGAGGATCTGGAGGTCGGCCCGGGGGATTCGGTAACTTAGGTGCGCGGCATGCAGGGAGCCGATTGCTCCGGCGCCGATCAAGCCGAGTGTCAAGGTCTCATCTGCAATCATGGGTTAGACTCCGATCGAACTGAGGTATGCCCGATTCCGCTCCGCGCTCTCCCTCGGTGTTCCCATGCCGGGGAGGACGTCCTGTTCGACCACCGCCCATCCTTCGTAGCCGCGACCGTCCAGCCAGGACAAGATCGAGGGAAAGTCCACCGCTCCCTGGCCCAGCTCGCAGAAGAGCCCCTGCCGCACGGCCCGGAAATAGTCCCAACCTTGGGATCGGGATCGAGTCGCCACCTCGGCGTGGCAGTCCTTGAAGTGAAGGTGCCGGATTCGGTCGTCGAAGCGGTCCAGCCCGTCGAGGATCTGTTGAGGATCGTTGGATCTGGAGCCGTACAGGAAATGACCAGTATCGAAGGCCAACCCGAGGAGGGCAGGGTCCGTGAGGTCCAGGAGCCGGGCGATCTCCTCTGGGGTTTCCACGAACCCGGCGCAGTGAGGATGGAAGACAGTGGGCAGCCCGGTCCGATCCCTCACGGCCAGCGCGATCCGATCTGCACCCTGGGCAAAGACCTGCCACGCTTCGTTGGAGAGACTCATTTCGGGGGTGATCCGCCCGGCGTTCTGGATCCGGGTGGGGTCTGTGCCATTGGCGTCGGCCAGCACCACGAAAGGCTCCTGGTCTTGACCGCTGAGCTCGGCCACTCCCGCCAGAAGCCCTGCCACCTTTAGGGCTCGGGCTTCGCCCGAGACGTGCGCGCTTGGGTCCTTCAACGCGACGGGCACGAAGCCACCCACCATGGCGAGACCGCGCTTAGCCATCTCGGCCTGGAGCGTTTCCGGCTGGGTGGGCATGTATCCCCAATCGCCGAGCTCCGTGCCCACGTAGCCGGTTGCGGCGAGTTCATCCAGCATTTGTTGGTATCCGATGGCTCGGCCCTTCAGCCCCTCGAACTCAAGCACACCCCAGGAAACCGGGGCATTGGCCAGTTTCAGCCGGGACACGGCCTAGGGGGCAACGGGGAGCACCGGGCGTCCCATCGTGGACGAGCGGGCCTGGATGTCTGCGATGGAGGTGTCTTCAGCACGCGGTTCTAGGAGGGATGCCTCCGCGTGGGGGGCCAGCGCTCGACCACGACCTTCGTCTGAGTGAAGAACTCAACGGCGTGGCGCCCCTGCCCATGCAGGGTCCCGAAGAAGCTGTCCTTCCACCCGCTGAAAGGGAAGAAGGCCATGGGAGCAGCCACCCCGATGTTGATGCCGATGTTGCCCGCCTCTGCCTCATACCGAAACTGGCGTGCCGCAGCCCCGCTGGTGGTGAAGACGCAGGCCATGTTGCCGTACCGGCCGCTGTTCACCAAGGCGATGGCCTCGTCCACCGTGTCGGCATGGATCATCCCCAACACGGGCCCGAAGATCTCGGTCTGGGCGATCTCTCCCTCGGCGGGGAGGCCATCGAGGATGGTGGGACGGATGAAGTTGCCAGCTTCATAGCCTCGGATGACGGTGTTGCGTCCGTCCACCAGCAGCGTCGCGCCTTCACCTGCACCCTTTTCGATCAACCCCTCGATCCGGGCCTTGCTCTGAGGGGTGATGACCGGCCCCATCTCGACGCCCTCTTCCAGGCCGTATCCAACCACGCGGCTGGCGGCGATCCCCGCCATTGCCTCCGCGAAGGCATGACGCGCTTCCCCGACGGTGATGGTCAGTGCGGTCGCCAAGCACCTCTGTCCGGCGTTGCCGAAGACGCTGTCGGCGACGATCCGGGTCGTGGTCCCGAGATCGGCGTCGGGCAGGACGATGGTGGGGTTCTTGGCCCCGCCCTGGGCCTGGACCCGCTTGCCGTTGGCGGCCGCACGGCTGTAGACGTGTCGGGCCACCGGCGTGGATCCCACGAACGTGATCCCCTCGATCAGGGGGTGGTCCAGGATGGCGTTCACGGTGTCGGGCCCGCCGTTCACCGAGTTCACGACACCTTTCGGGAACCCTGCCTCCTCCAGAAGGCCCAAGACCTTCTCCATGGTAAGGGGCGTCCTCTCGGAAGGCTTCACTATGTAGGTGTTGCCGCAGGCCAGGGCGTAGGGCATGAACCAGAAGGGGATCATGGCCGGGAAGTTAAAGGGTGCGATGGTGGCGCAGACCCCGACCGGCTGGCGGATCATGTACTCGTCGATCCCGCGGGCGATGTCTTCCGAAAAGTCTCCCTGCATCAAGGTGGGGATACCGCAGGCGACCTCCACGTTCTCGATGGCGCGGCGCATCTCGCCGCGGGATTCGTCCAGGGTCTTGCCGTTCTCCAGTGTGATAGTGTGGGACAGGTCCTCGAAATGGTGTTCCAGAAGGTCCTTGAGCTTGAAGAGCGGCTGGACGCGGTCGACGGCTGGTGTGCGCCGCCACCTCGGAAAGGCAGCGGCCGCCGCCTGGGCTGCCTGGTCGACCTCGGCCGGCGGCGAGAGTGGGACGAGAGCGAGCACCTCTGCGGTGGCTGGGTTGGTGACCTCCAGCTGCTCATCGGCGCTCGACGTCCGCCACTCCCCGCCGATGTAGTTCTGAACCACGTCATTCGCGCTCATCGGGCTGCGTCCCGTCCTCGCACCGGTGAGCATGTTTGAAGGCGGGTCGCGGGTAGCCAACCTCTGCTACCGTGCTGTCTCGGGTGAGTGAAATCCGGGAGATACCGAGCAGAGCCGGCACTCGGAGGAACCGCATGACCCGGGGAGATCGGCCGTCTCACTTCTCTTCGATGGACAGCCGGAAGTGATTTGATCGTCAAAGAGCCGATCCGATTCTCATCCGGGGCCATCAGTCGTATTGAGAGGAGGCTCAGCCTCGCTCCTTGCTCTTGCGAATCTCGTAGGTGTGGCGTGCACCGCGCTCCCCAGAGCCCTGGCCATAGTAGTACCACTGCGGGAAGTTGAAGTCCGAGGTCACAGACCGGGGCATCAGCACAACGGCCTTCAGGAAGGCCTCCAGATCGGGGACGTTGTAGATGTTCATCTCGTATCCCCATCGGTCCATTTGGTCGAAGACACCCGGCAGATCTGGACCCAGCCAGCTTATGGAGAAACGATTGAGGCCCCATCCAGCGAGCATCTTCAGGATGCTGCGCGCCCGGTTCGGGGTAGCCAGGATCAGCGGGACGAGAAAGTCGATTGGGCACTGGATGATTGCCTGGGGATGGGCATCTACGATCCTCTGGAATCCAGCCTCCATGAGCCTCTCGATGCTGGCGTTGAACCACAGGTCCAAGTCGGAGAGGCCTTTCTCGGCCAGCAACTCCAACGTCATTTCCAGCAGACTTCCCGAGGCCTTCAAGTCGAGCTTAGCTGCCCGACCGTTAGATTTGATCTCGTCCAGTGCCTCTCTCAACGTCAGCCAGCGCTCTTCGCTGGACGGTGGCACAGCGCCAAAGGAATCATGGCGCAGGATCACCTCCCGTCCAATGGGATCTAGCAAGATGTCCATCTCGGCCCAACGCACGTCGGAGGCTAGAAACTGACGCAGGTTGGCCTTGTCGTTCACGCCGTGCCAGGCCAACTGAATGTTGGAGGGCAGTGCCGTTTCGTCAGGGATGAGTTCCGATAACCGATAATCCTTGCCCCGCACGGCGCCGCGAGGCAGGCGCGTCCGCTTGCTTTCAAAGATGGTGTCGGCGTGAAGCAGAAGCAGTTCCTTGTTGGAGTCGGCAGAGGCGAGTGCCTTCAGGTTGGCCGGCTCGTTGTCGATCACTGCGAACACGTGGTAGCCGGCCTCCCGGAAGTGCCGCAGCCCAGCCACCTTGACTTCTGGTACCTCTTCCTCCCAATCTCCGGGATTCATATACAGCAGATCGTCGGAGAAGGCCACCCGCTGGGGCTTGCCGAGCTGGTTCAAGCTGTGCAGGGTGTCCTTGCGCAACGCCTCCGGCCGTCCCGTGACCAGGCCCACGTGGGTGTTGGGCTGGAGCTGAAACCAGCGAATGACCTCCAGCGCGCCTGGGAACGGTTGGTTCATCTCACGGATGGCTTCTGGCTTCCACCGCCGCTCGCGATACCAGGCCATGATGTCCTCGCGACGCTCAGACGGGATGGACAGAGCGTCAAGCAGCTGGTCTATGTGGTTCTCGTGGAGCGTGATGTCCGAAGGGGTCAGTTTCTCGAAGAAGCTCGTGTCGTGTTGGGCGTCGTAGGATTGGAGCACGGATCGGATGAGGTAGCGCATGTCGATGATCGTGCCGTCAATATCGCTGAGGAGCAAAAGGGGCTTGTCCTCGACCTCTCGACAGGCGCGGTCGAACTGCTGGGAAAGCGCTCGCATCCAATTGGTTTTCATTGCTAGCCCGCTTCTGCCCAAACAACGGTGCCTTCGGCGTCGAGGAACACCCAGACGCGCTCGAAGTCATAGAGATGGACGATATCCCAATCCCACCAGATGGCATATTCAATGGCCATCGTCGCTGCGGGGTGTCCGTCTGGCCTCAGTTCGACTCGACGCGGAGACGGAGAGGAGTCAGCGCTCTTGCCGAAAATGGCATACCCCACCGCCTTGGGAAGAAGAGGCTCGCGGGTATCAAAGTTGAGGATCGGAGCATGGAGAGCGACTAGCTCGTGGTCGGGGTCCCGGGAGCCCTGGTCAGTGGCGTCGTATAGGGATATCGGATGCGGGCCATCGATGGTGGACATCTGCTGTCCGATTCCCTGAGAACTGGCTCCCTCCGAACTGAGCACCATCCCGATGGCGGCCGTGCCTTCTCGTACTAGAACACACTACCGCGGCGTTGGATGCGCCTGCGCCCAGCTGGTGCCTTCACAGAGAGCTTGGTCAGCAGCGACGGAGCGTCCGCAAAGAACAATCATTTCAGCCTCCTGTGCTTCTCAAGAAGTTCGTGATTCGCAGAATCTCCCCGACGATGGTCGTGGGCCCATGCGGGCCAGGAATGGGGCGGCCGGGCGTGCCCTGTCCCGTGGAGATGTAGAGCGCGCCGTCGGGGCCCAGGGTGATGTTGGTGGGCGTGTCGAGCCCCGCCGCCACCACCCGGGCCGGGCCACCATCGGCTGGGTAGAGGGTAACCCGCCCGCTGAAGCGCTGGTAGCCCCCGTGAAGTGGGGGGGCATCGGGGTCGAAAAAATCAAACCCGGTGGGGAAAGGTTCGACAAAGGATGATGTCATCTCAACGACGAACAGGTTGCCCATGGCGTCCGCTGCTAGATCAATGGCAGTCGTCAGGCCAGTGATTTCTTCGGTGAACTGACCAGTTTCGGGGTTCACGCGCACCACTTTGGCGTCGCCCGGCATGAACAGGATGACCTCGCCCGTCTCGTCGTCGACAAGCGACCCAGAGAACAGGACCACGAGCACGTCACCGGTTTGGGGATCCAGCGTCAAACCAGCTGGGACCGCCTCCTGGCCACTGTCCAGGGGGGGAAATTCGACGACATCGCGAAGCTCTCCGTCGAGAGTGACCTCGATCAGACGGTTGAAGGAACTCTCAACCGCGTAGATACGCGCCTGGCTAGGGTCGAAGGCAATGCCGTTCACATTGCCGCCTCGATGGTACAGATTGCGGCCTATCCGCCCATCTGGGCTGATCTCGTAGAGGAACCGCCTTTCGAACCCACCGTCCAGCGTGAGGAAGAGACGCCCATCGCGGTGCAGCAAGAGATCGCCGGGGCCACCCACTTCGTCCCGAACAGAGCGGGTGAAATGCTGCGCGTTATAGGTCGGANNCTCGACCTCTCCCGCGTCGTCGAAATGACCGTCACCATTGAGGTCGGTGAATTGGGTCAATTTGCCCGTCATTTGAGTGGGATCGACCGCGCTGTAGCCTGTGCCAGCTTCGGCCACTAACAATTCGCCCGCGGGGCCGACGGCCACCCCGCGGGGGTTGTCCAGACCGGTGAGGATGACCTCAGCGGTGGGCGATAGAGGTGTGTTGGCCCGAGCGCAGCCGACCAGGGCGACGAGGCCCATGGCGAGGGTGAAGGTCGTGGTGGCGACGCTCCTCACCCCAACTCTATTGTGACCAAAGCAGTGATCGCTGAGTTTCCGGGTCGAAGAACTGGATCTTGTTAGTGTCGAATCTGATCGAGATGCTTTCGCCCATCTTCAGGCGCAACGTGGGATCGGCCAACACGTGAACGCCAGCCTCGCCGATGCGTATGTCAAGCAGGTCATCGCGGCCAAGCGGCTCTACGACGTAGATCTTGCCGCTGGTGCCCCCGTCGGCGACGGTCACGTCATCAGGGCGGATGCCCATGATGACCTTCCCCTTGCCGGCCGCCTTCTCGCCCCGATCGGGGGGCACACTCAAGTCAATCCCCTCCGCACGGGCGTGATAGTCGCCATCTTCGCGGGTGACCTCCACTTCCAGGAAGTTCATCGGCGGGTTGCCCACAAAGCCGGCGATGAAGAGCGTGCGCGGCTGGTCGTACAACTCGTCGGGGGTGGCGTATGCCTGCACTTTGCCCTCATTCATGACCGCGATGCGGTCGGCCATGGTCATGGCCTCCACCTGGTCGTGGGTGACGTAGATCGAGGTGATACCCAGATCTAGCTGGAGGTGCTTGATCTCGCTCCGCATGGAAAGGCGCAGGCGGGCGTCCAGGTTGGAGAGCGGCTCGTCAAACAGCAGCAACTGAGGTTCTTTGACCAAGGCCCGGCCGAGGGCAACCCGCTGTTGCTGACCGCCGGAGAGTTGAGCCGGTTTGCGATCCATCAGGTGGCCGATGCCCATCATGTCCGCCACCCGCTGGGCCCGTTCGCGCATCTCATCTTTCGGAGTTCTCTTGAGCTTGAGGGGGTAGCTGATGTTCTGGAAGACCGTCATGTGAGGATAGAGCGCGTAGCTCTGGAAGACCATGCTGACGTTGCGGTCTTTGGGCGCCACCTGGTTGACCACCCGCCCGTCGAAGCGGATGGTGCCCTCCGTCGGCTTGTAGATGCCTGCCACCATGAGCAGGGTGGTGGTTTTGCCACAGCCGGAGGGGCCCAGGAAGGCGACAAATTCGCCATCCTCGATATCCAGGTCGATAGAGTCAGCCCCCACCACATCGCCCCAGCGTTTGGTGAGATTCTCGAGTTCGACTTTCATGGTTCTCTCCCCGCGTATTGTGTGAAACGGGAGGCGCAAGACCCATAACGTCTCACCGCTTACGTCCCCCCTTTGACCCCGCCGGAGTAAATGTTGAGCAGCATCTCCTGGGTGAAGATGAAGAAGATCATCACCGGGACGAGTTGAAATAGCCCGACAGCGGCGATCTGGTTCCAGTGGACGGGCGACATGTCGCTGGTCGAAAGTTGGTTGATGTAGATCGCTAGGTTGGATGTCGTTGTGCCGATGGTGAAGGTGAAGGGGATCAACCAGGCGTTCCAGCCGGTGATGAAGTTGAAGATGGCCAGCGCGGCCAGGCCGGGACGGATCTGGGGGATGATGATCTCCCACCAGACGCGGAAGCGCGAGGCCCCGTCAATGAGCGCGGACCGCTCCATATCCCAGGGGATGTTGTCGAAGAAGCCCTTCATCAACCACACCCCAAGCGGCAGTTCTAGGGCAACCATGACCAGGGCCACGCCCCCGGCGGTGTTGAAACCGACCCAGTTTCCGATCAGCGGAAGACCTCCGACGAAAAGCAGCACCTGGAAGATGGCGATGAGCAGCAATTCAGGGCGGAAGGCATGCAGCACCAGGGTCAGCCCCAGGAAGCCCTTGCGCCCAGAGAAGTTCATGCGCGCCAGCGCGTAGCCGGTCAGCGTTGAGACAGATCCAACCCCGACGACCATGCCGATAGCAATCAGGAACGAGTTCAGGGTCCTTTGCCAGATCTGGGGATCCACCAGGAAAGTCCAGTTTCGCAGCGTCCACCCGCCGATGTTGCCGTTGACATCCACCGGCAGCAGACCGTGGGTTCGAACGGAGAAGGTGGCGATCAGTATCCAGGCAAAGCCGACCACGATGGGCAGAATGGTGATGATGAGCAGAACGTAGGGAATGGTCTGGCCGAGGACGCGCCGCGCGCCATAGGCGCGATCGGTTTCAAACGTTGTTACTGACATATTGGCTCCCGCCTACAGAACGTCGATTTTGGGTTCCTGCACCAACTCGCCGAAACGAAAGATACGCAGATAGATGATGGACGCCCCGATGGCAATGGCCACCAGGACAAACCCCCAGGCCGCACCGTAGCCCCACTGATTGGTCCCGAAATAGGTGAACAGGGCCCGCTTGTAAGACGTGAGCGCCCACACCTCGGTGGTGAACAGCCCCGGCCCACCCTCGGTCAGCAGCAGGATGTACTCAAAGGACACGAGCAGCGAGAGGGTCTGGTAGGTGGTCACGAACAGCAGCGGCCACTTCAGTAGGGGGAGGGTGATATCGCGGATGATGTGCCATGCCGAGGCCCCATCCACTTTCGCCGCTGTGACGAGGTCTTTGGGAATGGCTTCGATGGCCGAGCTGAAGATGATCAGGCCGAAGGAGGCGCCGACGAAGCCGTTGACCAGGATGACAAAAAGCCACGGCTGCTCGGGGAGCCAATAGGGCAGGTTTTCAGCGCCGAACATCCCCAAGAACTGGTTGGCGATGCCGGAGGGAGGTGATTGGGCGATGCGTCGCCACATCACAATGTAGACCACCGAGGGTGTGATGCGAGGCAGCAGCCACAGCAGGCGGAAGAAAAAGCCCGCCCGACGGTTGATGTGGGTGGTCAACAGAGCCAGCACCAGCGCCAGGCCCACGTTGAAGAGGCCCAGCGTGAGGATGACGTAGCGAAAGGTGTTGCCCAATATCTTGGGGAAGAACGGGTCGCTGAACATCCTCCTGTAGTTCCCGAGGCCGATGAAGGTCCAGGGATCGCTGAAGTTGGAGCTGGCGAGGTCGGTCAGGCTGAGGATGAACAGTAGGATCGCGGGGATAAAGAAGAACACCAGCACGAGAAATGACGCCGGGCTCATGAAACCCCACGCCCCCAACGTGCCGCGGAAGGCGGGTTTTCGCTCCCCGACGGCGCGCAGATACATTGCGCCGGCGACGATCAGCCCGATCAAGGCGAGATAAGCCGCCATCATGCCATATTGAAACTGCAAGTTCACGCCCTCTTCCTCAGCAACACCCTGCGCTCCCACGGATCGCCCCCAAAGGGTGAGCAGCGCAATCAGGCTCAGGCCGATGGTGGCGAAACCGTCCATCTCCGTCACATACCCGCGCCGGTAGGCAAAAAAGATCAGCACCAGGACAACCAGGCCGACCATCGGCACCAGGAAATGAACTGGGGAGCCGCGGAAGAGTTCTGCCCCCTCACTCGATAGGAGCGCAACACCAGATGCAACCTGAAACCCACTTAGCGTTGCTAATGCCTTGGCGCCAGCGATGAAATCAAACCACGGCAGGAAAAACGAGATGATGACCAGCACCGCGCCGGGTATGGCAATCGTGTGGCCCGATATCCTTGATCGAGAAGCAGGGAGTGCGGCAGTCAACGATTGGCTTGTTGACGGCATATCCGATTCCTCATTTGGTTACACGCGCGATGGGAGGGGTTTCTACACCCGACCTAGGGCTCGGAGTGCAACTCCTCGCCATCAAAGAGGATCCGCGTCCTTGCAGGGATGCCGCCCTGCCCGGCGGGGCAGGGGAGAGGGAGGAGATGCCCTCCCTCTCCTGCCTGCCACCGACGGTCGTTATCCGCCGACGATCATCACGTTGTCGCTGAGCTCGTTCTGGAGCTGAGTCACAACGATGTCCAGCGCGGCCTCCGGAGTCCGATCGCCAGACTCCACGGCCTGGATGCCGAGGTAGTAGGCTTCCGAGTAGGCGCTCCAGTAGGGGCTGTTGGGCAGGAAGGTGGTGAAGTCGAGCAACGGCAGTGTGGCGCTCAAGAACTTGGCGCTCGTGTAAGGTGCGTAGTCGGACTGCGACTTCAGGATGCCCAGGTGGCCGCTATCCACAGCGTAGGTGGTGTTGAGCTCCTTGACCGTCGCCTTGGAGATCAGCAGCAGCGCCAGGTCGGGGTGTTCGGACTCCGAGCTGATCATATACACCAGCGGGTGGGTCAGCGTGATGGCCTGGCCAGTGCCCTCAGCATTTGCCGGGATCGGGGCGAAGCCCACGTTCTCGAACAGGTAGTCCTCGCCGCCCTCCTCCTGGAGGATGTTGGTGTGCCAGAAGGCCCAGCGCCATGTCCCCTCAAACACGAACATGACTTTGTCGAACCGGGCGGTTTCCTCCTTGAAGGCGGGCCAGTCGCCGTCCAGCCGGTCGGGCCGCAGGATACTGCGCACCTGTGTGGCATCGTACAGCAACTGGTAGACTTTCAGGGCAGCATCCTGGTCGAAGACGAGCCCGTCAAATCCCTCCTGCTCAACCTCTCCCCCGGCGGCGTAGTAATAATACAGGAAGTCGGGGCCGTTGGCGGGGCGATGCCACCAGCCGTTGCCAGGCTCGACGATGCCTTTTTCGACGGCTTCAGCAGCGGTGTCGAGCATGTCTTGCCAGGTGAACTCGCCGGCGGCGATGCGCTCGTCGAGGCTTTCAATCTCTTCCTCGGTCCAACCCAGCTCGCGCAAGAGTGGCTTGCTGTAGTACATGGGGCGAGCCTCGGCATCCTGGGGGACGCCCCAGCGCCGACCGTTCAACTCGGTCGAGCTCCACAGGCTGTCGATCACGTCGTCGAATTCGGCGTAGTCGGCGAGCAGATCCGTGACATCGACGAGATATCCGGCCGTGGCCCAGTCGCCGATGTGCTCGTGGCCGGAGACGATGATGTCGGGCGCCTCACCTGCCTCGGAGGCGAGTTCGAACTCGGTCTTGTAGTCGCCCCAATCCGCGTCATCCTGGATGGGGTTGACTTCGATGCGACGTTCGTCGCCCGCCTGGGCCAATGCCGTGTTGGCGGCGCCTATCGCGGCCACCAGGTTGTCGCAGCGCCCGTTCTCGTAGGGGGGGCTGGCCTTGCAGCGCGCGGTCAGGGTGACCAGTTGGGCGCCGACGGGGACCTCGACCTCGACAACCCGCTCGGCGCCGGGGACCTCGATCACTTCGGGGGTGGGGGTGGCGCATCCGGCCAGGACCAGGACAGCGGCAGCACCCAGGAGATACGCCAACCCAAGATACTTTCTCACTTTATGCTCCTCCCCTCCCTAAAGTTTGGCCGTTGACCGTATCGAATATATTCGATCCTTACCTCCTTTCATGGCTGGAGCCGCCCAGTCCCTTGGCGTCGAGTTGAAATGTCCCGCCTAGGCGTAGCGCTTCCGCAAGGTCTGGGCGGCTTGGCTCAGGGTCTCCAGCTTCAGGTAGGCCTCGTTCAACGGGATAGGATTGGTGCTGCTCGGAGCGAAGCCGCAATCGGGGGTCAGGGTGATCTGCTCCGGCGTGAAGTGCTTCAGGGCGCGGTCGACCCGCTCGATGATGACCTCTTCGGAATCGACTTCTGGGCTTCGCACATCGACCACGCCGAGCCCGATCTCCTTGTCCCAGGAATGCCCTTCGAAAACCCCGATATCCCCCGCCTCCGACGCCGCGAACTCCATCGCCAGTTGGTCGACCCTTGCCTCCATCAGGAAGGGCAGTACAGGCTCGTAATCCCCGCGAGCGTACAGGCTTCGCTCGCGGTTGCCCCGGCAGACGTGCAGTGCCGTCTTGATCCCGTCGACCCCTTCGACCACCCGATTGAGACCGTCAATGGCCTCTTCCATTTCCGCCTCTGGATCGTCGAAGNNCAAAGAAACAGAACCATGGATCATCGAACTGGACAAGATCGACACCGGTCGATTGGAGCGCCTCGACTTCTGATCGCAGGATCGGGATGACTGCCTCGACAAGGTCCCGTCGTGCGGGATAGGCATCCCGGGAGTAGTCAGGATGCCAGAGCCTGCGGCCCACCATGTGGGGTGAGGGCAAGGCGACCTTGATCTGGCGCTCGGTGTTGGCTCGCAGGAAGCGAGCGGCGTCGGCGGCGATCGGCTGTGTGTAGCTGATGGGTTCGACCGCCAAGGCCTGCTTGAACTGCTTGAGAACCCATTGTTGGGGGAGAGCTCGCCCTGCATCGGGCACCTCTTCGGGTCTCAGAGCCGCGGTCGCGTATTCACCTGCTCGAAAACCTCCGACCCGCTCCGCGAACACCTCGAAATAGCCGATGCGCCGCCACTCACCATCCGAGATGACGTCGATGCCAGCGGTCTCTTGTAGTCCTATGGCAAAACCGACCGCCCGGTCAAGCGCGGCGTCAAGCTGACGGCCAGAGAGATGGCCGGCGTGATGGTGCATCAGCAGATCCAGCACCCACTTCGGTCGTGGCAGGCTGCCGATGACGGCAGTTGGAAACGGTGTCATCCGTTTGAACCTGGGTCAAGTTCCCTCGGCTAGACCGGCCGATTCTCCTGATGAAACGGCGCTGCCAAGCCCATGACCACCGGAATGCGACCGTCGCGCCCAGTCACTCTCAACGGCGTGTCATCCCGAATGCAGGCGATGAACTCTCTCCACTCAACGAAACGCGACTCCGCGTAGCCGTTCGCGGAAAGGTAGAGGGGCAACGAAGCTTGGACGGCGCCGGCGTTGCTGCAGACGTGCCTTGCGAAGCGAAGACCTTCTCTCTGTGATCACCCTACACGGCTTCGCCAGTGCTGTCAATTGGGGCCAGCACGACATCTTCGAATGGCAGCGTGATCAAGATGGACGCCATGACCGGCTTCGGGTCTGTGCTGGGGGCTCGGCGGACGGCCAGCGTGTCGTTCGACAAGATTGAAAGCCTGTATGGGTGAAACTACACTGGCGATCCTACCGCACTGAAGGAGGCATGAATCGTGCCCCAAGGCGTGATTCCGATCCGGCTGATGGTGTTTGACATCGATGGGGTGCTGACCCGGGGCGAGGCCAGACCCGTGGATCTTTGGCTGCTTGAGGAGGTGGCCGAACTGAATCGGGCAGCCCGGGCAGATCCCACCCGACCGGAGGTCACCGTCTATACAGGCCGTGCGGCTCCCTATGTAGAGGGGATGCTGCAAGCGATCGACGGCCACCTGCCCGGGATCTTCGAGAACGGCGCGGGACTCTACGTGCCCGACGGCTATCGGTTCCTGCGACACCCGGAGTGGGGCCATCCGCACCCCGAGGACACTCACACTTTGCGGGAGCAGGCCACCTCGGCGCTCGGATCGCTGCGCGATACGGTGGATCTCGTCTACTCCAGATCCTGCCTGTATGAGCATCCGCGTGGCATCCACAAGGGCAGGGGCGTCGCCTTCTTGGCGGACCACACCGGTTATGGGCTCGGGGAGATGTTGGGGGTGGGTGATTCTGACGTGGATCTCCAGTTCCTCTCCGCGGTGGGCCATAGCGCGGCGCCAGCCAATGCCAACCAGGCGGTCAAGCGTCTGGTCTACTACGCGGCCCCTCGCCCAACTGGCGACGGGGTCCGCGACATTCTCGCTCACTTCATAACGACCACGGAGAGGTAGTGCGTGACCTCGAGCAATGGCTCGAAAGCCACACCTAGTCGGTCTCTTCTGCGGGAGAACCTTGTCGGGAAGCTCCGGGCCGAGACCTTTGACCTGCTGGTGATCGGCGGCGGGGCCACGGGTACCGGTATCGCGTTGGAAGCCGCGTGCCGAGGGTTGAAGATCGCTTTGGTCGAGAAGAACGATTTTGCCTCGGGCACGTCCTCGCGCAGCACCAAGCTTATTCATGGTGGTGTAGGCTACCTGGAGAAGGCTGTCAGAGAACTGGATCGCGGTCAGTTCAACTTGGTTCGCGATGCGCTTCGCGAGCGATCCGTACTTCTCCGCATCGCCCCTCATCTTGCCAATTCGATCCCCCTCGTTGTACCGCTCTACCGTGCTTGGCAGGTCCCATACTATTGGGTCGGCCTCAAGATCTACGATGCGCTGGCAGGCAAAGGGAGTATTGGCTCGAGCCGTTTCCTTCGAACCGGAGAAGCACTGGAGCGCTGCCCGATCCTGAAGCCTGAGAGGCTCCTCGGCGCGGTTCTCTACTACGATGGACAGTTCGACGACGCGCGCATGAACCTAGCCATCGCAGTGACGGCAATTAACCATGGCGCGGTGGTGGTCAACCATGTCGAGGTGACCTCCCTCGTGAAGGAAACCGGGCGTGTGACGGGAGCACAGGTCCAAGACAAGCTCACAGGCGACCGTTGGGAAATCAGAGCCAACACCCTGATCAACGCCACAGGTCCATTTGCCGATCAGGTCCGCAAACTGGATGACCCCCATGCGGAGCCGATGCTGAGCGTCAGCTCGGGTGTGCATGTTGTTCTCAAGACCCAATTCGACTCTCCGGACGCAGGTCTGCTCATACCCGAGACGGAGGACGGGCGGGTGTTGTTCGTCCTGCCATGGTTGGGCAATATCTTGATTGGAACGACCGACAACCCTACTGAGCTCAGTGAACACCCACAGGTTCGCGGGCAGGAGATCGACTACCTGCTGCACCACGTGAACATGTACTCCAATCTCCAAGTGACCCGCGCCGACGTTCAGGCCGCCTGGTCTGGGATCAGGCCTCTGGTCGCGGTTCCTGATGCGAAGGATACGGCACGGCTGTCGCGCGACCATGTTATTGTGCTGAGCGCCTCAAATCTCATCACCATCACCGGGGGCAAATGGACCACCTACCGGAAGATGGCGGAAGACGCCATGAATTTCGCGGTTCGGCATTGTGGCTTGCGTCGAGGATCGAGCTGCAGCACCGACCAAATACGGCTGGTCGGAGGCGCGCGGTACGGGCCACAGACCGCCAGCCGGCTTGCGACGGCCTATTCTCTAGACACGCCGGTGGCGGCGAACCTGCAGCGTGCCTACGGCGATCGGGCCGAAGAGGTGGGGGCCATAGCGGCACAGGGCCTGGATGGACGCCTAGCGCCCGCTTACCCGTACATTGAGGCCGAGGTGATTTGGGCAGCGCGCCAAGAACTGGCGCAAACCGCTCTCGACGTTCTCGCTCGCCGGACAAGGCTGGCATTCCTTGATCCGGCAGCGGCAATCGAGGCGCTGCCCCGCGTGGTCGAGCTTCTGGCAGAAGAACTTGGTTGGGACGAAGCGCGCCGGCGCAGTGAGGCAGAAACCTACCGGCAGCTCGGGCGAGCTCTTTGATCGCGAGTAGGCTTGGCTTCCACAATGAACAGCGATCCCCGCCGGATGATCTGGAACCAGAGGCGCAACCAGTTGCTAGGCCCTAGAGAAGAGTCGCCCATCGCCGCCACTTGCGGAAGGGCATGGTAGGGACCGCTTCCGGGCGAAGACCGGCTTGCCGATGGCAACCTATTTTCCCGGACGCAAGATCAAGTGGATCCTTGACAACGTGGAAGGGGTGCGTGAAGCCGCCGAGCGCGGGGCCGCACTCTTCGGCAATATGGATCCCTCGGTCATTTGGTGGTTGACGGGTGGGCCAGAGGGCCGTGCGCACGTCACAGATCTCACCAACGCGAGCCGTAGGATGCTCTTCAACCTTGAAACCCTCTTCGAGGCCACCTCGTTCGCGCGGCGCTGGAGGCCACTGCCTACCAGACCTGTGAGGTGCTGGATGCCATGAAGATACACTCGGGCGCGGAGCTAAAGTCTCTCAAAGTGGACGGTGGGATGGTCTACAACGAACTCCTTATGTAGTTCCAGGCTGATATCCTGGGTGTCCCCGTCGTACGACCCAAGGTTGCTGAGACCACCTCCCTGGGTGCGGCCTACGCGGCTAGGCTGGCTGTGGGCTTCTGGACCTCTTCCCACTTCTGATCCTTCACCGCCTTGGGCCATGGCTCGCAACCCGGCGTCCCATCTCCCTGACAACAGCCTTCGTGGGGCTTGTCAGGTGCACCCTGCCTTTGTGCGCACGGTTCTGACTTTCTATCGGCTGGAGCATGCTCTAGCTCCTAGTATTGATGCTCACTCAAGGAACCATCCCAGCGGCGCTTCTCATTCTGCCGCCTCTGAAGTATCGCCTTTCTGGTGCAGTGATTGCGGAGGCGAATGGCGCGAATCGGGGGGTCAACGAGCGACCTAGCTCCTCGCTGGAGCGACTCGAGATTCGCCCGGGTGCGCACAAGTCTTGGTTTTGGCGCTTGGGTAGAAAGTGGCCCGCTCAGCCCAGCTCCGGGGGCCTCTCCTCGAGGGCTTCGAGCACGTCTAGCAGCTCATATGGCTCCCGGATGGTGTAGCGCGGCCGTTCCCATGCGTCAGCAGGGAGCTTCTTCCCTCGAGGCGACCAGTCCATCCAGACGCTGATCATACCGAGCTGATTGGCGCCCCTGACATCGCGGTCTAGCCGATTGCCCACCATCACCGTGGCAGGGTAATCGGCCTCGTCAATCCCCATGTGGTCCAGAGCGTGCATGAATATGCGGCGATCTGGTTTCTCCACCCCGAGAAGTTCCGAGATGGCGAAGGCGTCGAACAGAGGGTGGACGCCGTGCTGGGCGAGGACGTTGGTGTAGGTCCCTGGTCGTCCGTCGGCAATCAGCGCCAGTCGATACCCACGGCGCTTGAGCTCCCGCAGCACGTCAGCCGCACCGGGGATGAGCTCGGCGCGCAGGGTCGTTAGGGTCTCGTCTTTGACCTCGGTGGCCTCGTCGGCCAGTGTGTCGCCGAAGTCAAAGCAGATGGCGAGGATACGTGGCACGGTGGGTTCAGCCCTCAGTCCCGCAGAGCGGGGATCTCGTCAGGAAGCTGCACGCTGACTGGCGTGCCTTCGCGGATGTGGAGGAGGCTCCAGGGCCATCGACCTCGGGTATGGGACGTCAGGTATTGGTTCCCGAGGGCGTTGTCCATGATCCTGATTGCGGCACTCGATCGTCCCGACTAGAGGAGGTGCTGCTCCCGCCCGCGGCCCTTCTCATACTCGGCACGAGCCTTCTGAACTGAGGCCATCTCCGATACTTCTGCTACGGGGACATCCCACCACGATTCGTACCCGGGCACCCTCTCTTCCGGGTCGGTCTCAATGACGATCACGGTGGTGACATCGGTCTGCCTCGCCTCTTGGAGCGCGGCGGTGAGGCTGGGCAGGTCGGCGGCCTGTATGACGTGGGCGCCGAGGCTCTTGGCGTTGGCGGCGAGATCCACTGGCAGGAGGTCCCCATCAAGCTGCCCGGTCTTGGCGTTGCGGTACCGATACCGGGTGCCGAAGCCCCCGCTTCCCACGGACTGAGAGAGCCCGCCGATGCTCGAGAACCCGTGGTTGTTGACCAGAACGATGTTGAGTTTGTGCCGCTCCTGGATGGAGGTCACGATCTCGTTGGCCATCATCAGGTAGGAGCCGTCCCCAACCATGACATACACCTCCCGATCGGGCGCGGCCATCTTCACCCCCAACCCGCCGGCAATCTCGTATCCCATGCAGGAGTATCCATACTCGAGGTGGTAACCTTTCGGATCCTGCGTCCGCCACAGCTTGTGAAGATCGCCCGGGAGGCTTCCCGCCGCGCAGAGCACGACATCCTGAGGATCGGAAACTTGGTTCACCGCGCCGATCACCTCACCCTGGCTGATGGGCGGACCGTGCTCCAGGTTGTAGAGGCGGCTGACCTCAGCGTCCCACTGTCGGTTGAACTGCTCAGCGCGGGCCCGATGCTCCGCAGGAACGTGGTGTCCCTCCAAAGTCTCGGAGAGGTCCTCCAGCGCGGCGCGCGCGTCGGCGACGATGGGGAGGGCGGCTTGCTTGTGGGCATCGAAGCCTGCGATGTTGATGTTGATGAACCGGACCCGGGCGTTCTGAAAGGCCGTCTTTGAGGCTGTGGTGAAGTCGCTGTAGCGGGTGCCGATCCCGATGACCAGGTCCGTCTCGCGGGCCGTGATGTTCGCCCCAGGGGTTCCCGTGACCCCCATCGCGCCCAAAGAGAGTGGGTTGTCATAGTGCAGCGATCCCTTTCCCGCCTGGGTCTCGGCTACGGGGATGCCGGTTCGGTCGGCAAACCTAGCCAGAGCTTCCGTGGCCTCGCTGTAGATCACCCCTCCCCCGGCGATGATGAGAGGGGCCCGGCTCGCCCGGATCCATTGGGCCGCTGTCTTTAGGAGCGTCTCGTCGGGCCTCGGGCGGGAGATCGTCCATGTCCGCTTCTCGAACAGCGCCTCCGGGTAGTCGAAGGCCTCGGCCTGCACATCCTGGGGCAGGGCCAGGGTGACGGCGCCGGTCTCGGCTGGGGAGGTCAGCACCCGCATGGCCTCGGGAAGCGCCGTTATGAGCTGATCGGGGCGGTTGATCCGGTCCCAGTAGCGAGAGACAGGCTTGAAGGCATCGTTGACGGAGAGATCCTGCGAATATGGCTGCTCGAGCTGCTGCAGCACCGGCGCTACGTTCCGCCGCGCGAAGATGTCCCCGGGAAGAAGCAGGACCGGCAGCCGGTTGATGGTCGCGCCCGCGGCTGCCGTCACCATGTTCGTGGCGCCGGGCCCGATGGAGGTGGTGCAGACGAAGGTGCTGAGCCGGTTCCTCATCTTGGCGTAGGCGGCAGCGGTGTGGACCATGGCCTGCTCGTTCCGGGCTTGGTAGTAGAGGAGTTCGGGGTTCTCCTGCAGCGCCTGTCCGATCCCGGCGACGTTGCCGTGGCCAAAGATCCCGAAGCAGCCCGCAAAGAAACGGCCCTCCCGGCCGTCCCGTGCGACGTGCTGGTTCTTGAGAAACCGGATCGCGGCCTGGGCGGTGGTCAGTCGAATCTTGGCCATCTCTAGAACCCTCCTTGAGCCTCGATGAACTCCAGTGCTTCCTCCTCGTAGGGCATGAAGTTGGCGCATCCGTGCCGGGTGACCACGATCGCGCCGCAGGCATTGCCCATCCGGGCAGACCGGTACCAGTCCCAGGGCTTGAGATAGCCGTAGATGAACCCGGCGGCGAAGGCGTCGCCCGCCCCGAGCACGTTGTACACCTCCACAGAGAAACCGGGGGCCTCGATCGGCTCCCCCTCCGGGAGAAGGACCGAAGCGCCGCGCTCGCCCCGCTTGACCACCAGGGCCTCTGGTCCATGTCCCAGAAGGCTTTCGATGGCCGCATCCAGGTCTCCCCTCACCTCTGGAGCCGAGATCTGGGAGTCGGAGATGGTGATCTGCGCTACATTCTTCAGCATCGCCGCGCGGATCTCCTCCTCCGTCCCGATGGCGATGTCCACCAGAGGCAGGATGGAACGCACGGAGGTCCCGAAGCCGCGCGGATCGCTCCACTGGTCGGCCCGGAAATCCAGATCCAGGAGAACTTTGGCCCCAGCGGAGTGGGCCTCCTCGGCGGCGAACAGGGTAGCGCTGCGGCTCGGTTCCCGGCTCAGGCCAGTCCCTGAAATCTCCAAGAGCCTGCATTCGGCGATCGGTGTGGCCTGAACATCCTCGATGTCAAGCTGGATGTCGGCTGCATTGTCGCGGTAGAAAACCAGTGGGAAGCGATCCGGTGGCTCGATCCCCAACAGCACTGCGCTGGTGCGCGTGCCTGGCTTCCGGGGAATGAAGGCGGTTTCCACACCCTCCTTCTCTAGGAAGTGGAGGATGAAATCCCCGACGGGATCCTCGCCGAGGGCGGTCAACAGGGCCGTTCGCAGACCGAGCCGCTGCCCACCTACGGCGATGTTCGTGGGAGACCCGCCCACGTAGGCGGCGAAACTCCGGATCTCGACGAACGGCGCACCGACATCGTTGGAGTAGAGGTCGATGGAAGAGCGACCCATGCAGATGAGGTCGAATCGCTTCTCCATGGTAGGAGGCTACCTATCTCGTCGGGTCACACGCAGCTGCATCCGCCCGCACGCAGCTAGGTTTCCGCTATGTCCACGGTCACGATCGGAAGCCGGGGGTCCGCCTCGGTCCAAGTGTCTTTCACCCAGGCGTGGTCGGGGTCCTCGGAATTCGCCAGTGACTGGGCGCTGCCCGCCAAGAAGTTCAGATAGTAGGTCGTGTACCCGGGCGCTGAGACGACCGGGTGGTACCCTCGAGGCACAAGAACCAGGTCGCCGTTGTGAGCCAGAATCATTTCATCGAACTCGCCGTCGCCCGCGTACACCCGCTGGATGGCGAACCCCTCGGGACGATCCACCTGGTAGAAATAGACTTCCTCCAGGTCGGCCTCCAGGACTCTTCCTGATTCGTCCTCGCGATGCTCGTCGTGTTTGTGAGGTGGATAGGAGCTCCAATTGCCGGAAGGGGTGTAGACCTCCACGCACACCAGGCGGTGGCAGTCGAAGCCGGGCGGGATCATGTTGTTGATCTGTCTGGTCGCGTTGCCGCCGCCTCGGATCTCGACGCTGACATCCTCAGGCGTGACGAGGCGCGGGGGGTGATGCTCGTCGGTTGGGCACCACCCGTAGGCGATATCGAGCCGCTTGGTGAGCGGCTCGATGGTGAACTCCGTTCCGGGGGGAAGGTAGAGGGTGTGCGGCATCCCGTGGAATACGTCGGAACGGCCTCCTATGGATTCCCAGCTCCCCCGCGAGGAGCGGACCGAGCAAACGCCTCCCAGGATCACCAATCCCAGCTCGTTTGCCTGGGTCCCGTGGCTCCAGGTATGGCCCCTCTCCAGCCGGCGGGCGGCGAAGTGGAGGAGATCCCAACCGGCCGTCTCTGGGGTCACGCGCACGTACTCGCCCCTCTTGGAGGACGGACGGATCAGGAGCGGAGAATCGGCAGGGCCGGACATCGATCTGGCTGGTCCCGTTCCCGGGTCAGGCCATTGTAGCATACCTTAGAGTGGGTCTGACGGGACCGTGGAGCAGGTAGCACGGCGGGAAACTTCTGGAGATTGGAGCGTGTCCGAGCGCCTTTGATACCTCTAGACCCGGTGCACCTTGATCATGTTGGTTCGACCGGGTGCTCCGTGGGGGACGCCGGCCGCGATCACCACCGTGTCACCGTCGGTCACCATCCCCTTGTCTTGGGCCGCCTGCAGCGAAGTCTCGATCAGAGCATCGGTGTCCCGGAAGGCAGGAACGGCGTGCGTCTCCACGCCCCACACGAGCGCCAGCCGCTGACAGGTTTCGGGGTTGGAGCTGACGGCTAGGATGGGGGTCTTGGGCCGATGGCGAGCCACCATCCGGGCGGTGTGGCCCGATGACGTGGTGGTGATGATGGCTCGGGCATCCAGATCGTGCGCCATCTG
>JABAOD010002712.1_pt1 | contig 26008 bp, 24 predicted proteins | sample 7062151 | NCBI WGS metagenome assembly JABAOD01 (sample SAMN14538626, study PRJNA623070) | marine sediment metagenome | biome: marine biome [ENVO:00000428]; feature: marine pelagic biome [ENVO:01000023]; material: deep marine sediment [ENVO:00002113] | place: India: Gulf of Khambhat ... | reverse complement strand
TGGGTCGATGCCGAGAACCGGCGCGCCCGGGTCCAGCCGGGCGTGATCAACAGCCAGCTGGCGGCGGCCGCGGCGGCGCACGGCCTGATGTACGCCCCCGATCCGTCCAGCCAGACGGCGTGTACGCTGGGCGGCAACGTGGCCGAGAATTCGGGCGGCCCGCACTGTCTCAAGTACGGGGTGACGAGCAACCACGTCCTGGCCGTGCAGGTGGTCACGCCGGAGGGCGAGGTCGTCGAGTTGGGCGGGCCGGGCGGCTACGATCTGGTCGGCACCTTCGTGGGCTCGGAAGGCACGCTGGGCGTCTGCTCCGAGATCGAGGTGCGCCTCGTGCCCCAGCCGGCTGCCGTCGAGACCTTGCTCGCCCATTTCGACGCCATCGATCCGGCGGGCCAGGCCGTCTCGGCGATCATCGCGGCGGGCATCCTGCCGGCGGCACTCGAAATGATCGATCGCGAAACGTTGAAGGCGGTGGAGGCCTCGGTCTTCGCCGCCGGCTTCCCGACCGATGTGGCGGCGTCGCTGATCGTCGAGCTGGACGGCCCGCGCGCCGGGCTGGCCGAGCAGGCGGCGGAGGTCGAGGGGCTGCTGAAGTCGAACGGAGCCCGCGCCGTGGCCCGCGCGGCCAGCGAGGCCGACCGGGTGAAGTTCTGGAAAGCGCGGAAGTCGGCGTTCGGGGCGATGGGGCGGCTGGGCTCGGACCTGCTCGTGCAAGACGCCACGGTGCCGAGGAGCCGGTTGCCCGAGATGCTGGCACGCGTCGCCGAGGCGGCGCGGAGGCACGATCTGGTGATCACCAACGTCTTCCACGCCGGCGATGGCAACCTGCACCCGAACATCCCGTTCGACCGCCGGGACGAGGAGATGACGGAACGGGTGCACGCGGCCAGCCGCGAGATCATGGAGGCGTGCGTGGCGGTGGGGGGGACGATCACCGGCGAGCACGGTGTGGGAATCGACAAGCGGCGATACATGCCGCTCATCTATTCGCCCGATGACCTGGAAGCGATGCGCTGGGTGAAAGAGGTGTTCGACCCGGCGGGACTCTGCAACCCGGGCAAGGTTTTGCCGGACGGGCCGGGTGCGGAGGACGGCGAGCCGTCGCCGGCCCCCCGACGCCAGCTTTCGAAAGACCGCCGCGATATCGCCGAGGTCATCGAGTCCGAGTTCGGGTCCGACTGCCTGGTCGATGATCCGGAGGCGTTCGTGATCGATGATCAGCCGGCGCGCGTCGCGGCGGCGCCGTCGTCTCTGCAGCAACTGACCGAGCTGATGAAGTGGGCGACCGGATCGGGCTGGGCGGTGGTGCCGGTAGGCCAGGGCAGCTGGCTCACCGCCGGCCGGCCGCTCCGACGGTTCGACCTGGTGGTCACCACCCGGCGGCTCAGCCACAGCGTCGATCACCAGCCCGACGATCTGCTCGCCACGGTCGAGGCCGGCACGGATTTGGCCGATCTCAACGCGCGATTGGCCGAGTCGGGGCAGTGGTGGCCGCTCGATCCGCTCGGCTCGGGCAGCGTCGGCGCCGCCATCGCCAGCGCCGCGTGCGGACCCCTGGCGGCGGCCTACGGTTCACCCCGCGACCTGGTCCTGGGGCTGTCCGTCGTCGGCGCCGACGGGCGCATCGTCAAAGCCGGTGGCCGCGTGGTGAAAAACGTGGCCGGTTACGACCTCGTCAAGCTGTTTACGGGAAGCTGGGGCACGCTGGGGATCGTGGCCGAGGCGCACCTGCGGCTGCACGCGCTGCCCCGGGCCGACACGACACGGCTGCTGCTGGCCGAACGGGTGAACGATCTCACGGCGGCGGCGGCGCGCTTGAGCGGCGGCGACCGGCTGGCTCCGGCGGCGCTCGAGATCCTGTCGCCCGAGGCGGCCGGGGCGCTCGGGTTGGGCGACGAGCGTTGGGTGATGGGTATGCGTTGGCTCGGGCACGAGAAATCGGTCGAGGACGCCGTACGCTCGGCCGAGGCGGGGTCCCTGGAAGCGCGGCCGGCGACGGCTAAGCTATGGGAAGACGTGCGGGCTTTCGAAACGCTGGTCGAGCCGGCCCTGGTCCTGAGGGCGGATTTTCCGATACGCGCGACCACCGAGGCCACGCGCCTGGCCGTTTCCCTCGGTGGCGGCGCGACCCCGATGCTGATCGCCGCCCCGACGTTGGGCCGAATGTGGGTATTCGTGCGGGAGAGGTACGAGGCGGCGTCGGATGAACGGCGCTGGGCGCTCCGCGTGGAGGAGCTGCGCCGCGCGTTGTCGAAGGTCGGCGGAGGCGTCCGTGTCGAACGGGCGCCTCCGGCGCTGCGACGGGCCGTGGACCCCGTGGGGCTCTCTGGGCCGACGCTGCGAATCCAGAGAGGTCTGAAAGCGAAGTTCGATCCGTCCGGCCTCCTGAAGCCGGGTTTTCTGATCCCAGATATGTGAGCGGCGGTCCTCCATGTTAGGCGGGGTGGTGAGGTGTGTTCTGGCGGGGTCGGCGGCGGCGGTTCTCATCACGGGCTGCGTCTTCTATCAACCGATCGATCCTTCTCTGGTCTGGCACCCCTTCAGGGCGACGGCGTACTGCGACCACGGTTTCACGGCCTCGGGCATCTGGGTGCGTGAAGGGATCGTGGCAGGCGATCCGCGGGTTCTGCCGCTGGGCAGCGTGATCGACATCAAGGTCGATGGCGAAGTCTTCGAGCGTTACGAGGTCATGGACACGGGCAGCAAGATCAAGGGTTATATTGTCGACATCTGGATGCCCACCTGCGAGGAGGCGACCCGCTTCGGTCACCGCGAGGTGCAGGTGCGCGTGCGAAAGACCGGCACGTTGCGGAGCTGAGCGAGAGTGATAGAGGAGAGAGCGTGAAGATCTACACGCGACAGGGGGACGGCGGCGACACCTCGCTCTTCGGCGGGCAACGCGTGCCCAAGGACGACGTGCGTGTCGCGGCCTACGGCAGCGTCGACGAGCTGAACAGCCTGCTCGGATTCGTCGTGGCCCGACTGCCTGCGGAGCTGGAGGATTGGCGCGAGCCCTTCCAGAGGATCCAGTCGGACTGCTTCACGATCGGGGCCATGCTCGCCACACCCAAGAGCGGTGCGGCGAAGCCCGCTCATATCCCCGAGCTGGCGGAGAGCCGTGTCGGAGAGATCGAGGCGTGGATCGACCGGCTGGACGAGGAGCTGGAGCCGCTGCGCGCCTTCGTGCTTCCGGGCGGCGCCGAGCCCGCGGCCGCCCTTCACCTGGCACGTAGCGTCTGCCGCCGCGCCGAGCGCAAGGTCGTGACGCTCAGCCATCACGCCGAGGTCGATCCCGTCGTTCTCAAGTACCTCAACCGCATCTCCGATCTGCTGTTCACCCTGGCCCGCGCCGCAAACGCTCGGCTGGGCGTGGCCGACATCGAGTGGCATCCCAATCTGGAGGGCTGATGGTCTCGCGGGGGGCGTTCGAGATTGCAAACCGTAACGGGGACCCGATCCGCGGCGACGTGTGGAGCATGGAGGCCGCCGCAGACAACGCGGCGATCGTGGTCTGCCACGGCTTCAAGGGCTTCAAGGACTGGGGCTTCTTCCCGTTCCTTTCCCAGCAGCTTTGCGAACGGACCGGCTTGCCCGTCATCTCGTTCAACTTTTCGGGCAGCGGCATCGGGCCCGACCTCGAACACTTCACCGAGCTGGACCGTTTCGAGGCGAACACGTTCAGTAAGGAGTTGGACGATCTGGGCCGGGTGCTCGAGGCGGCCCTAGCAGGCAGCCTGCCGAACCTGGGCTCGATCGGCCGCTTCGGACTGCTAGGACACAGCCGAGGTGGCGCCAGCGCGATCATTCACGCGGCCGAAGACCCACGCGTGGCCTGCCTGGTGACCTGGGCCGCGGTCGCCAGCCTCGATCGCTGGACCGAAGAGCAGAAGCGGGAGTGGCGGCAGACGGGGCGTATCGAGGTCTTGAACGCCCGGACGGGCCAGATGATGCCGTTGGGTGTGGGACTGCTGGAGGATGTAGAAGCCAACCATGAACGGCTCGACCCGCTCAAGGCCGCGTCGAGTCTTCGGGTGCCTTATCTGATCGTGCACGGGACCGCGGACGAATCGGTAAGCGTGGCGGACGGCGAAGAGCTGTCGGCGGTGGCGCCGCTGGCGACCAGCCGCTTCGCGGCCATCGAGGACGCCGGCCACACGTTCGGCGCGGTCCACCCGTTTCAGGATCCCAGCCCGCACCTGCTTCGGGTGCTGGAACTGACGGTCGAATGGTTCCAGCAGCACATGAGCCTCTGATGGGAGGTTGGGAATGCCCGCACGAGTGAGCGGCCGGGCGTCGAGCGGCGGCCGACGGCGGCGATTCATCCTGGTGGTGCTGGGCCTGATGATCGGCAGCGCCTGCTCGGGGTCCGACGACGTGGCGGTGGATCCCGCCGAGCTGCAAGCGGCGGTGGACAGCCTGCTGCGAACGTCGGCGGCCGCCTGGAACGGCGGTGATCTCGACGGCTTTCTTCTCTGGTATCAGCGGGGTGCCGAAACCACCTTCATCGGATCCGCCGGCCTGCTCCACGGCTGGGAAGCGATCCGGCAACGCTACGCGCCGACCTTCGAGCCCGGTGCGGTGCGCGACTCGTTACGCTTCGAGGGGCTGGAGACCCGTGTTCTGGGAGGCGCGTATGGCCTCGCCACGGCGCGTTACGTGCTGTTTCGCGGGGATTCCACGACTTCGACCGGCGCCTTCACGCTGGTGCTGGAAGAGACGCCGCAGGGCTGGCGGATCATCCACGATCACAGCAGCGCCCTGTCTAATTGAGACCTTGTTGCAGGGCTTTCTTCCCGAGTCGGGCGACCCTCAGCCATTCGCGTAGCGCGGGCTGCGGCTCGTCTTCGAACCGGACCAGGATCTCGTTGTAGGTGTCGATGGCCGCCGCCGCCTCGCCGAGCGTGATCAACGCCGCCGCGCGGTTGACGAGGGCGCGGGCCGCTCGTTCTTGCAGGATGGGATCGCGGGAATTGTCCCAGCGGGCGACGACCTCGTCGAGCACGGAGAGGGCCTCGACCGGGCGGTCGAGCTCGGCGAGGGCGATCCCCTTGTTGATGAGGGCTTTGGCGACCGCCTCGCGCAGGCTGGATTCGGTCGCGTCGGAATAGCTGCTCACCAGCTCATCGTACACGGCGATCGCCTCCTCGAAGCGCTGGTGCTCGGCCAGGCTCGCGCCTTTGTTGAAGAGGGCGCGGACCGCGTTCTCGCGCAGCCCGAGGACCGACGAGCCGCCGGTGCGTCGGACCAGCTCGTCGTAGGCGGCGATCGCCTCCTCCCACCGCCCGAGCTGCGCCAGCACGACCCCTTTGTTGAAGAGCGCGCTGTTGATCCGCAGTTCGGCGGCGGTCCCGTAGGTCGGGTTGTCGGTGAGTCGGGCACCGGCTCGGAGGATCAGGTCGTACGCCCCGAGCTCGGTGTCGGGGCTGTCGGTGAGTCCGACCGAGGCGGCCAGCAAAGCGTCCATGAGCTGGCTGAGCTGCTGGGCGTCGAGGTCTTCGATCGAGACTCTCGAGGCGGCGGCGACGGCCTGACGATACCGCGACTCCCGCAAGGCGGTAAGCACTCGCTCCATCGACACACCGCTCTCCATCATGCCGCCCCGCTCCGGTCGCCGCCATCGTGCATCGCAGCCCTGATCCGCGTCAAAATGCTGGGTGGTTCTCTCGCTCTGAGTGTTTCTTTAATACACGCCTGGTTCGGTTTTACTGACGCCAAGTCGGGCGACGTCTTCGAACAAACATAATTATACATAATATAATGGCAGCTTTTTCTGCGCGCTCCCTTGCCCGACCGCCGTCGCCGGCGAATTTTTCGCCCGAACCGGACGGGCCAACGATTCAGCCGTTGCACGTCCGGCCGAGCCTTTCCCTGGGAGGTGCCGATGAACGCAGTGCTGACGATGGTCGTTGCCGCCGCCGTGCAGGCCGGCGGCCCCGAGACCTTGCCCGACACAGTTTACTTCACGCCGCAGGTCGCTCAGCCGACGTTCGCGGTCCGCGAGCCGGTGCTCCGCATCAATCCCGGCACGGTTCTCGTCTCGCGAACGAACTTCGGCGCTTACTACACGGAGGAGGGCGGCGCGTTTCCCGGTGAGGTGGGCCCGATCTACATCGAGGGGGCGACGACACGTGACATGCTGGTGGTCAAGATCCACCGGGTCCGGCCCAATCACGACCTGGCCGCCGCCCGCGTCTATTCGACCTTCGGGGGCCTGGCCACGGACGCGCGGGTCCGGCTGCTCAACGACCCGATACCCGAGCGCCGCTACCTCTGGCGTCTGGACCGCGATAACATGACGGCCACGACCGAGCTTCCGGACAGCCGCATGCGGCAGGTGACCATCGACCTGAGGCCGATGCTGGGTCGCGTCGCCGTCGCCCCGCGGGGCGCCGAGGCTTTTGGCGGGCTGTGGCCGGGCGATTTCGGTGGTAACATGGACGCGCCGGAGGTTCGCGAGGGTGCCACCGTGTATCTGCCGGTCTTCCACGACGGCGCCTACTTCTACTTCGGTGACGGGCACGCCCGCCAGGGGCACGGCGAGGTGGCGGGGACCGGCCTCGAGACCTCGATGGATGTCATCCTCGAGATCGACCTGATCAAGGACCGGACCATCGACTGGCCCCGCATCGAGAATGACGAGTATATCATGGTGGCCGGAAGCGCGCGTCCGCTCATCGACGCCTTTCGCTTGGCTCACGTCGAACTGATCGAATGGCTCGAGGAGGAGTACGGCTTCGGCCGCTGGGACGCCTACGAGCTGGTGGGCCAGGTGGGCGAGAGCACGGTGGCCAACATCGTGGACCCGGCCTATACGGTGGTGGCCAAGTTCCCCAAGCGGTTCCTGCCCGAATGACCCGCCGAGCCGGCGGGAAACGCGCGGCCGCGTCTTAGCGTAGGGCAAAGGAACCGAGGCCGCCGTCGGGGCTGTTTCATGTGCCACTGGCGCCAAGGCCTTGCGATCGGCGGCTTATCAAGAAGCCTTATGTACGGGAAGGCGTACAAGGATACAGGTACAAGATGAGCATCAATGAGCGGTTCTAAGCGGAGCTTGTGGAAGGCAGCCGGGCGGGCCCAGCTGACCCGGGTGCTCGTCGTCTATCTCGGCGGTTCCTACGCCGTGCTCGAAATCGTCGACATCTTCACCGACCAGTTCGGCTTGCCCGACTGGTTCTTCCCCGGTGTCGTGGTCTTGCTGCTGGTTGGGCTCCCCATCGTGGTAGCCACGGCTCTTCTTCAGAGCCGGAGGGCCCAACAGCGCGAGGCCGGCGTCGAGAAGGCGGTGTCGGTGGACGAGCCAGCGCCCGTCGGCGCAGGCGAGCCGGCGCGTTGGCAGCCTGGCGAGCCGCGGACCCACCCGGTCTCTGTGACGCCGGGACCTTGGCTCACATGGCGGAAGGCGATCATGGGGCTCGTAGCGGCCTTCGCCCTCTGGGGGATCGTCGTCGCCGCGTATATGGGCATGCGCATGCTCGGCATTGGCCCGATCGGGTCGCTTGTGGCCGCGGGCGTTCTGGACGAGCGGGAGCGGATCATCCTCGCCGATTTCGAGAACAAGACGGGCGACCCTCTGCTGGCCCAGGCGGCGACCGAGGCCTTCCGAATCGATTTCAGCCAATCCCCGATCGTGACGGTCGTGCAGACGGCGACGATCCGCCAGGTGCTGGCGCGGATGCAGCGCTCGCCCGAGCAGCCGCTCGATCTGGACCTTGCGCGCGAGGTCGCGATCCGGGAGGGAATCAAAGTGGTCGTCTCGGGTGACATCACGCCGGTGGGGAGCGGCTTCGTGCTGGCGGCCCAGCTGATCGCGCCCCAGGACGGCAAGGTGCTGGCCGCGTACCGGGAGACGGCCGGCGACTCGACGGCGATTATCGGGGCCATCGACGAGTTGTCGAAGAAACTGCGGGAACGGATCGGCGAATCGCTGAAGACGATCCGCGGTAACGAGCCGCTGGACCGCGTCACGACCGCCTCACTGGAAGCGCTCCGCAAGTATTCCCAAGCCGTGCGGGCTACCGAGCTGGGCGACCCCGAGAGAGGTATCGCGTTGCTTGAGGAAGCCATCGCGCTCGACACGGCGTTTGCCATGGCGCACCGGAAGCTCGGCGTGACCTTGGGGAACATCGGACGAGACCCGGCGCGGCGAATCGAGGCGCTGACGGCCGCGTTCGCGCACAGCGATCGGCTGACCGACCGGGAGCGGTACCTGACGCTCGGCAGCTACCACAGCTTTGTCACGGGGGAGGACGAGAAAGCGATCGCCGCGTACCAGTCGTTGCTGGATGTCTACCCCGATGATGTCTGGGCGCTCAATAACCTGGCGGTTCTCTACGTAAACGTCCGCGACTACGAGCGCGCCGAGCAGCTTCTCGACCGTGCTGTCGCGCTCGACTCTGCGGGCGCCCTTTACTATGGGAACTTGATCACGGCGCAGGTCGGACAGGGTGAGTTTGACGTCGCGCAGGCGACGCTCGAGCGTTTTCTCGAGCAAGCACCCGAGCATCCGAACGCCGCGCTGGTGGCGTTGTCCCTGGCAAGCGCTCGCTTCGACTACACCTCCGCCGAGCGACTCACGCAGGCATTCAGGGAAGCGCAGCGTGCCAGCGAGTTCTGGCAGCTCGCCACGGCCCTCGGGCTGGCGCAGATCGATGAGGTTCAGGGTCGGTTGGCCGCGGCGGAGGGACACGTCGAGACGGCGATGGCGTTGGCAGAGGCCCAGGGTCAGCCGGGACTCTACCTGGGCAGTGCGGTGAGAATCGCCATCTACGATGGCGTGTTGCGGGGCGAGCCAGCGGCCGCTGTACGTCGGGTGGAAGCCGCGCTGGCGAGGCATCCGTTGCCGTCGATCGAACCCCTCGAGCGCCCCTACGTACCGCTGGCGCTCTTCTACGCCCTCACCGAGATGCCGGACCGCGCGCGGGCCATGCTGGCGCAGTACGACGAGATCGTCGCCCCGCACATCAAGACATCGAATGACGTCGAACCGGGAATCGCGCTGGCGGCGGTCGCGCTGGCCGAAGGTCGGGCGGAGGACGCGATCGCCGACCTACGGCGAGCCGATCGGGGTAATTGCTCGATCTGTATACTCCCGCTCCTCGGTCAGGCCTATGATGCGGCCGGCCAGCCCGACTCGGTCATCGCCGTCTACGAGCGTTACGTCAATACACCGTGGCTGCCGCGGCTGGCTGTGTCGGATTGGTACGCGCTGGCGGGCATCTACGAGCGGTTGGGCGGCCTCTATGACCTTCGCGGCGATAAAGAGCGGGCGATCAGCTATTATCAGCGCTTCGTGAAGCTGTGGGAGGACGCCGATCCCGAGCTGCAACCGCGGGTGTTAGCGGCGCGCCGGGCGATCGAACGGTTGTCGGCGGAATCCTAGGGCGCGGTCCTTCAACCGCCGCGGGTATGCATCTCCCGGTGCGGGTCACGACGCAGATCTTCGATCTGATAGAGCGGGCCGCGCAGCGAGTTCAAGCGCTTGCGCTCTTCGGCGCCGCGGTCGCTTCGACCCATCCAGGTCTCGACGATCAGATCTCTGATCGACTCATCGGACGCCCCGGTCCTCACGGGTGTCCGCAGATCGGTGCCCGCGGCCGCGTACAGACAGAGGAACCAGAGGCCGTCGGCCGTGATGCGGCTCCGATCGCAGGTTTGGCAAAACGGCGCAGTGGTCGATGCGATGATGCCGAAGACGCTGCCGTCAGGCAGAACGTAGCTGTTGGCGGGCGCCGACCCGTTGTGGCCGAGGCGCTCGATCGGGCCGTAGTGCCGTTCGAGGGCCGCCAGCATCTCGTCGCGGGACACGACCAGATCCAGCGACCAGCGAGTCGCGCCACCCACGTCCATGTACTCGATAAAGCGGACCTCGGCACGGCTGCGCTTTCCAAACTCGATCAGATCGACCAGCTCGTCCTCGTTGTAGCCCCGCATCACCACCGTGTTGATCTTCGTACCCTCGAAGCCGGCCTCGTGCACCGCGTCGATCCCCTCGAGCACGGCGGCCAGCTGGTCGCGGCGCGTCAGCTGTCGGAATCGTTCCGGTCGTAGCGTATCGAGGCTGATCGTGATTCGGCTCAGCCCCGCTCGGCGCAACGCCTCGGCACGCCGGGCCAGCAGCACGGCGTTGGTCGTCAGGCTGAGGTCGCGGATCCCGCCGACAGCCGCCAGACGCTCTACCACCTGCACGACCTCCCGGCGCATCAGCGGCTCGCCGCCAGTCAGGCGCACCTTGTCTACGCCCAGTCCCGCTGAACTGGTCGACGAGTCGCCCGATCTCGTCGACCGAGAGGATGTCGGTCCGGGGCAGCCAGACGTACTCCTCCTCGGGCATGCAGTAGTTGCACCGTAGGTTGCACATGTCGATCAGCGACACACGCAGGCTCCTCAGCGGTCGGCACAGCGCATCCAGAGGCTGGGGGCCGGCCAGGGGCGCCGCGGCGGCGCTGGCGGTGTCGGACTTATGACTCAAGGCTTCGGTTCCTCTGGTCATCCGAGTTGAGAGCGGATCTCGACGAGTCTTCCAGTGTGGCCAGACGCCCACGTAAATGCAAGCCGGGGGCTTGGAAACCCAGCGTGGCCGCCCGCTGTTCTGATGGCGGATGGCGGCCCCAGCGACGCCCGGCCGCCGTGGTCTCGGAACGATAACGCACACCTCCGGTTGGGAGAGCGCAATGAGGTCGACCGGCCCGATACCTAGCGTGCTGTCGATGACACTTCTGACCTTGTTGGCCTGTGGCGAAGCCGCGCCTCAGCAGAGGGAGGACTCGGATCAGGCGAGCCGTGTTCCGTTCAGCACGCGAGGCTGGCGGACCGATTTCAGCAAGCATGCGGTGCCGCTCGGCGAGATTCTGTCGGGCGGGCCTCCGAAGGACGGCATCCCTTCCATCGATCAGCCGAGTTTTGTGTCGGTAGATGAGGCTGACGGCTGGATCGGCGACCGAGAGCCGATTGTCGTATTCGAACACGACGGCGTGGTGCGCGGCTATCCGTGGCAGATCCTCATCTGGCACGAGATCGTCAACGATGAGGTCGGCGGCCAACCGGTGTCGATCACCTACTGTCCGCTCTGCAACACCGCGATCGCCTTCGACCGGCGCGTGAACGGCCGGCTGCTCGACTTCGGAACGACGGGCAAGCTTCGCCACAGCGACCTGGTCATGTACGATCGGCAGACGGAAACGTGGTGGCAGCAGGCCACGGGCGAAGCCATCGTCGGTGAGCTCACGGGCACCACGTTGCGCTTTCTCTCCGCTCCCACCGTGAGCTGGTCCGATTTCAAGCGGACGCACCCGGCGGCGCAGGTGCTGAGCCGCGACACGGGCCACAACCGTCCCTACGGCAAGAACCCCTACGATGGATACGACACCGGCCGCCCCTTCCTGTTCCGCGGCCGAACCGACAACCGTCTGCCGGTGATGGCACGAGTGGTGGTCGTGAGAAATGGCGATGGCAGCGTCGTCTATCCGATGAGCGTGCTGGGACGTGAGAAGGCCATCAATCATGAGGTCGGCGGCTCGCCGGTGGTCCTGTTCTTTCGCAAGGGAACGGCGTCCGCGGTGGATGCTCCGTCGATCGATCGGGGGCGCGACGTCGGTGCGGCGAACGTGTTCGAGCGCACCGTTGACGGACGCACGCTGAACTTCCGGCCCGACGGCGACGGGTTTCGAGACGAGGAGACCGGCTCGCGCTGGAATTTCTTCGGCGTGGCGGTCGATGGCCCGCTGGCCGGCGTGCGCCTGACGCCGGTCGTGCACTACATCCCCTTCTGGTTCGCCTGGGCCGCGTTCGCGCCCGATACACCGATCTACGGCTCCTGAGCCTCCGCTGAGGCTGGCGGCCGACTGGGAGGCCGGCTCCCCAGGGGCGGTCTCGCGGCCTTTTGGGCCGGGCCCGAGGCGGCCGGCGGACAGGGTCGGTCGGCCGGTCGACTTTGCGACTCGACCGGATCGGGCCCTACTTTGCCGGTCGCTGTGACTCGAGCTTCGGGAGAACGCATGTCCATCCGCAAGGTTTGCGTCTACTGCGCATCCAGTACCCAGGCCGACGCCGAGTATCTCGAGGCGGCGGAACGTCTGGGCGCCATCCTCGCCCGCAACGCCATCACGATCGTGTACGGCGGCGGCGGTGTCGGCTCGATGGGCCGGCTGGCCGACGGCGCCCTGGCCGAGGGCGGCACCGTGATCGGGGTCATCCCGCGCTTCATGAAGGAGCTGGAGTGGTATCATCCAGGGATCAGCGAGCTGCGGCTGGTCAATGACCTGCACGATCGCAAGCGCCGGCTGATCGAGGGGGCTCAGGCGGTCGTGGCGTTACCGGGTGGCTCGGGCACTCTGGATGAGCTGTTGGAGGCGATCTCTCTGAAGCGGCTCGGCACTTTCCTGGGCCCGATCGTTGTGGTCAACACGCGCGGTTTCTTCGACCCCTGTATCGAGTTGCTGGAGCGCTGCATCGCGGAGCGCTTCATGGACATGCGTCACCGAGCGATGTGGCAGGTGGTGAGCGAGCCCGAGGACGTGATGGGCGCCTTCGGGACGGCACCGGATTGGTCGCCGGCGGCGATCGATTTCGCGGCGATCTAGGGCGGCGCGGAACCATCGCTCTTTTATGGCTGCCTGAGGGCACCTAAGTTTCCCACGCCAGTGGTCATTTAGAGCAGGTCGGTCTTTGCACCGCGTTGGAGCCGCGGTCACATTCGGCTGGCTTCGTGGCTCGGACTGCTCCGGAGGTTGGCATGAATCGAACCTCGCTGACGATGGCTGCCCTGCTGCTGCCACTCTTGGCACTGCCGATCGGCGGCGTGAACGAGAGGGACGGCGGTGTGCTGCTGGTCACGAACAAGAGCGAAAACACCCTCTCATTCATTGACACCAACAGCGGTGAGGAGCTGAAGCGGATCGCCACCGGCCCCAACCCCCATGAGGTCGCGGTCACGCCCGATGGCCGCCTGGCCTTCGTAGCGAACTACGGCTCGAACAGCCTGACCGTCGTCGATGTGTCGGAGCGCGCGTCGCTGGGACTCGTCGACTTGGGCGAGCACAGTCGGCCGCACGGGATCGCGGTGTCGAAAGACGGCCGGTCGGTGTGGGTGACGACCGAAGGCTCGCAGCACCTGGTCGAGGTGGATGTGGAGTCGCGGAGCGTGAAGCGCGCCATCGAGACCGGTCAGCGCGTGACGCACATGGTGGCGCTGGCCGAGACGCACCAGAAGGCGTACACGGCGAACATCGGATCGGGCAACGTGACGGCCATCGATCTCGCCGGCGGTACGGTCATCAAACAGATCGCCACGGGCGCAGGCGCGGAAGGGATCGCGGTGACGCCTGACGAAATCTACGTGCTCGTCACTAATCGCGAGGCGGGAACCTTCTCGGTGATCGAGGCGAGCACGGACGAAGTCGTCCACACCGTCCAGGTGGGTGGCTTTCCCATTCGGGTCGAAGTGACGCCGGACGGAAAGCGAGCGCTCGTGAGCCAGGCGCAGGCCGGCACCGTGCTGGAGATCTCCGTCGGCAGCTGGGCCGTGGGGCGAAAGCTGAGTGTGGGCCGCGTTCCCGTGGGGATCGAGATCCGGCCCGACGGCAGGGTCGCATACGTGGCGAACACCCAGGATGACGTTCTGACTGCCGTGGATCTCGACAGCTTCGAGGAGCTGATGACGATTACAGCCGGCGACGAGCCGGATGGCATGGCCTGGGTCGGCGATGCGGGCGATTCCTAATTGCTTCGATCGACGCACCCTAAGTCGAAACCGCCTGCGGCCACGGGTCTTCGCGCCTGGCCTCGCCGCGGCGGTCCTCGTCGCGGCGGCATGCACGATCGAGCGAGCGGATGTGCGCACGCCGAGCGGTCAACCGCCGGAGGCGGACACGGCTCAGGTACGCAGGGTGGTCGAAGAAATCGCTCGAGCCTTCGAGCGCGGCGACCTCGCCTCGCTCGACACGCTGTACCATGACAGCGTGACCGTGTTCGAGGGCGCGAACATCGACAGAGGCTGGCTTCGCTACCGGGATGGCCACCTTGCGCCGGAGCTGGAAGCGCTGGCCGAGAGGCAGATGCGCGTCAGCGACCTCCGTGTTCGTCTGGCCGGTGGCAGCGCCTGGGTGACCTTCAGCTACAGGCTCGCCGGCGTCGTCGACGGTGGGCCGGTCGCCGCGCGTGGTGTGGGCACGATGGTCTTGCAAAAGCTCGGCGGTCGCTGGCTGGTGGTGCACTCGCACACGTCTTCGGTTCGAGGAGGATGAGCCGGGGCTTCGTTCTAGCGCGACGAGAGGAGCATGGCGGTGGAATCGCAGGTTGAGCGTCGGCGCGACCGTTTGGTGTGCCGCAATCCGCTTACCGGCGCTGAGCTTGCCGATGTCCCGATCATGGGCCGGGACGAGGTTCGGGCGCTGGTCGCCGCCGCGCGAGGGGCGCAAGCGGCGTGGGTCGGGCGTTCGTTGCCGAAGCGGGCCCGCGTGCTCGACCGCCTCAGGCGCTCGCTGGCCCGCCGCGCCGAAGAGATAGCCGAGGTCATCCGCAGCGAGACGGGCAAGGTACACGGCGAGGCGCTGTCCGAGGTCGCCGTGGCCTGCGACAATCTCGCCTATCTGAAACGGGCGGCACCGAGCTTCCTCCTGGGGCGGCGGGCATCCACGGCCTGGCTGCTCCACCGACGGGCCAGGGTGACCTACGAGCCCTACGGCGTGATCGCTGTGATCACCCCCTGGAACTACCCCTTCGCGATCAGCATGTCGGCCGTTGGGACGGCGCTCGCTGCCGGCAACGCGGTGGTGTTGAAGCCGTCGGAGTACACGCACCTCACCGGCGAGCTGGTGGCTTCGCTCATCGAAGAGGTGATCGGTATCGACGGTCTGGTCGGCGTGGCGAGCGGCGACGGCCGGACGGGGGCGGCGCTGGTCGAGGCGGGCGTGGACAAGATCGCCTTCACCGGCTCGACGGCGACCGGCCGGAAGATCATGGCGGCGGCGGCCGAGAGCCTGACGCCTGTGGTGCTGGAGCTGGGCGGGAAGGATGCGATGATCGTCTGCGCCGATGCGGATGTCGAGCGGGCGGCACGCGGGGCGGTGTGGGGCGCGTTCTACGGCTGTGGACAGGTGTGCATGTCGGTCGAACGTGCGTACGTGGTCGAACCGGTCTACGACGAGTTCGTGGCTGCGGTCGTCGCCGAGGCGCGACGGGTCCGCACCAGCGACGAACCCGAGGCGATGGTCGGATCGCTAGTTGCGGCGTTTCAGCTCGACAAAGTGAAGGCCCATCTGCAAGACGCGCAGTCCAAGGGAGCGCGGGTGTTGTTGGGTGGGCGAGCGATAGCCGGGCCGGGCCACTTCTTCGAGCCCACCGTGATCGTGGATGTCGATCACAGCATGGACCTGCTGCGCGAGGAGACATTCGGTCCGGTTCTCCCGATCATGCGTGTGGCGGACGAAGAGGAGGCGGTCCGGCTCGCCAACGATAGCGCCTACGGACTCGACGCCAGCGTGTGGAGTCGTGACCGTGGTAAAGCGCGGCGCATCGCCGACCGGCTGGTTGTGGGCACGGCGCTCATCAACGACCACCTGATCAACTATGCGATACCCGACCTTCCATTCGGGGGGGCGCGTTGCAGCGGCTTCGGCCGGGTGCACGGTCTAGAAGGACTCCGCGAGTTTGCGCGCCCGAAATCCTGGGTCGAGGATCGTCTGGCCCCGCGTCGCGAGATGCACTGGTTCGAGGAGGGCGGTAGCGGCGAGGAGAATGTGCGGGCGCTGCTGAGCCTGCGGCACGGGGGCGGTTTGTCCGAGCGTATACGCGCGGCCTGGCGCTTGCTACGAAACCTGCGGCGATGAAGCCCGACCGCACGGGGACGTCACCGCTGGCCGAGCGGATGGACGATCTCCTCGCCTGTGTGCACTGCGGGTTCTGTCTTCCGGCCTGTCCGACCTACGAACTACTGGGTGATGAGAACGACTCGCCCCGGGGGCGGCTTTACCTGATGCGCGCCGTGGCCGAGGATCGGCTCGATGCCAGCGACTCATCCTTCGCTCTCCACATCGATCAGTGTCTTGGTTGCCGCGCCTGCGAGCCCGTCTGTCCTTCCGGCGTTCGCTACGGCGCGCTGTTGGAGCACGCACGCGAGGCGCGACGCGCGGCCGGAGGTGTGGCCGATCGGCTGGCCAGACTGGGCCTGCGCCTGATGTTCGCCGATCGTTGGTTGCAGAACTTGAGCTGGACGCTGTTGCGTCTGCTGAGGGCAACTCGGCTGCCGTGGCTCGTGGCCCGGGCGGGGCGCAGGGGCGTGACCGCCGGTCGTCTTCGCTTCGCCATGGCTATGCTGGCGGCGACGTCGCCGACCCGCGGCGCAGGTCGCAGAAGCTGGCGGGTGCAAGGACGCGCCCGGCCCGGGCGCGCACCGGGCGGCGAGGCGAAAGCTGGGACCGTCGCACTGCTGGAGGGCTGCGTGATGGCAGGGCTTTTTGGCCACGTGAACCGGGCGACGGAGCAGGTGGTCGCCGGTCACGGCGCCCGCGTTGTGCGTCTGCCCGCCGGCTTTTGTTGCGGTGCGCTCCACGCGCACGCCGGCGAGCTGGGGCGTGCGGGAATGCTGGCGCGCCAGCTCATTCAGGTCTTCGAGCGGAGCGGGGCGGAGGTTCTGATCACGAACTCTGCCGGGTGCGGGGCGGCGCTGAAGGAGTACGGCGAGTGGCTGCAGGACGACGCGGCTTTCCGCCCGCGGGCCGAACGCTTGGCCGGCGCGACGCGCGATGTCTTCGAGTGGCTGGCCGAACGGGAGGGGCCGGCGTACCGCCGGTTGGAGGGACGTGTGGGCTACGATGCGCCGTGCCACCACATCCACGCGCAGGCGATACGCGAGGAACCGTGTGACCTGCTCCGTCGCGTGCCCGGTCTGAACGTGGTGGCGCTGGGGCGTGCGGACCGCTGTTGTGGGGCGGCCGGCATCTATGGGCTGACCCGGCGCGAACTGGCCGAGGAGCTGCTTCGGGCGAAGCTGGGGGAGGTGGAGGACGCCGGTGTCGCTCTTCTGGCCACCGGCAATCCCGGGTGCCTGATGCAGATCGGAGCCGGTTCCCTGATCCACCGCCGAGGTTTTCGAGCGGTACACCCGATCGAGCTGCTGGCTGATCAGCTCATCGTGGCAGGGACGGCCAGAACGACAATGTGAACGGGAGTGGCGTGAAAGTGGTTGGAGACTCTATGAAGCTTAAGCCAGGCGCGACGGTAGCTTCGTGGCGGGCCCGACTGCACGAGATCATCTTCGAGGCCGACACGCCGGCGGGCAAGGCCTTCGATGTCGCCCTGTTGATCGCCATCGTGCTGAGCGTGGTAGCGGTGCTCATCGAAAGCGTCGCCGGCCTCCGCGCCCGCTGGGGGCTAGAGCTGCGGATTGCCGAGTGGTGTTTCACGGTGATCTTCACGATCGAGTACGTGTTGCGCCTGGCTACGGTCGGACGCCCGCTGCGCTACGCGCGCAGCTTTTTCGGGCTCGTGGATCTGCTGGCCGTCGTGCCGACCTACGTGAGCGTCATCCTGCCGGGTGCGCAGTCGCTGATCGTGATTCGCGCCTTGCGGCTGCTGCGTGTGTTCCGCGTTCTCAAGCTGGTCCACTTCGTCGGCGAAGCGCGCATGCTGCGGGCCGCTATGCGAGCGAGCATGCGGAAGATCGTTGTCTTTCTGGGTACTGTCTTGACGCTGGTGCTCATCGTCGGATCCATGATGTATCTGATCGAAGGCGAAGAGCACGGGTTCACCAACATACCGGAGAGCATCTACTGGACGATCGTGACCATGACCACGGTAGGGTACGGTGACATCGCCCCGGTCACCGTTGTCGGACGCTTTCTCGCATCGATCGTGATGATCACGGGCTACGCGATCATCGCCGTTCCGACCGGCATCGTCACCGTCGAAATGGCCGGCGCCCGCAGAAGGCAAATCTCGACCCAGGTGTGCATGCAATGCGCGGCCGAGGGCCACGACACCGACGCCGTGTTCTGCAAGTACTGCGCGGCCCGGCTCTAGCGGACATCTGCCCGAACGCGAATCACGAGGCTCCGATGACGCTCTACCCTACCGTTCCGCTCAGCGGCTATCTCGAGTACCCCGAGGACGAGATGAGGAGGCGGGCTGCCGCGTTTCGCGCGGACATGCAGCGCCGGCGCTCGGTTCGCCATTTCTCGAGCCGCCCCGTGCCTAGGGAGATCATCGAGGACTGCGTCCGCGCGGCCGGGTCGGCTCCCAGCGGGGCGAACATGCAGCCATGGTATTTCGCGGTCGTGTCCGATCCCGAGGTGAAGCGGCGGATCCGCGAGGCCGCGGAGGAGGAAGAGCGCGAGTTCTACGGTGGCCGGGCACCAGAGGAATGGCTGGAGGCATTGGCGCCGCTCGGCACCGACGAGCACAAGCCGTTCCTCGAGGATGCGCCCTACCTCATCGTCATCTTCGTGCAGCGCTTCGGTGTGACGCGGGACGGCGAAAAATACAAGCACTATTACGCGCTCGAGTCGGTGGGCATCGCCACCGGGTTGCTGATCGCCGCCGTGCACAACGCCGGACTGGTCTCGCTCACCCACACGCCCAGCCCCATGGGCTTTCTGAACGAGATCCTCGGGCGCCCACACAACGAGAAGCCGTTCCTGACGCTGGTGGTCGGGTATCCCGCCGAGGACGCCCGCGTTCCAGACATCCGGCGTAAACCGCTCGACGAGATCTGCGCGTTTGTCTAGCTTTTCCGGCGGCCGGCTGCGACCGCGTTCGGACCGACCGACCCCGGTCGCCGACGCGACCCTGTAAAGGCCTCGACGATGCACGACGCACTCCAAGCGCTGAACGAGCAGTTCACCCTCAACACCCGCCTCTTCCTCAACTGTCTGGACGGCGTCGACGATGAGGCAGCGGCGAGCCGGCCGGGCCCGGAGAGCAATTCCATCGCCTTTGTCGCCTGTCACCTGCTGGATGCTCGATGCTACCTGGCGCGGTTCGTGGGGGCCGAGTACGAAAATCCGTACCAGGAGTTGTTCGATCGGGTGCAACGCATCGAGGAGATGGAAGAGATCCCGCCAATCGAGGGGCTACGCTCGGCCTGGCAGGACGTCTCAACGGTTTTGAGCGGACGCTTCCCAGAGCTCACAGCCGCCGAGCTGGGACGCGAATCGCCGCAGAAGTTCCCGGTAAACGACGGAAGCGTGCGGGCTGGCATCGCCTTCTTGTTGACCCATGAGGCCTTTCACATCGGCCAGCTCGCCTACTTACGCAAGTACCTCGGCCTGGGCCCCATGAGCTACTAGCGCCCGTTTCGAGAGCTGTTCCAACCGGCGTTCGCTGACTTGCCCATATCGGTTCGCTCTTCTACACTCGATGCAGATAAAGGCTCGCGCGCTTTGCGGTGGCCGTGTCGGTCGCGCTCAAAACGGCCTCGAAGCGACGGCTCAATCGAGAAGACGGCAAGACTCTGTGAGAGGAGATCGTGGTGAGCGGTAAGGTTCGGGAGTACGAGGGCAAGAACATAAGAGTCAAGTACGACTTTGGACGCTGCATCCACGAGCGGGAGTGCGTCGATGGCTTGCCGGAGGTCTTCGATCCCAATCGGAAGCCCTGGGTCAACGCGGACAACGCGTCCGCGGACCGCGTGGCTGAAGTCGTGCTGCGTTGCCCGACGGGCGCGCTCAAGTACGAGCGCACGGACGGAGGGGCGGGTGAGCCGGTGCCGGTCGAGAACGTGGTGGATGTGGCGGTCGACGGGCCTCTGTATGCACGCGGCAACCTCCAGATTGTGGATAGCGGCGGCACTCTGAAGATGGAGGACACGCGCGTAGCCTTTTGCCGGTGCGGGGCCTCGGAGAACAAGCCGTTCTGTGACGGTCGACACGAGGAGGCCGGATTCGTCGACCCGGCGGCGCTGCGTGAGCCGAAGCCCGCTCCCGACGGCTTCTCCCCCGGCGGCGCGCTCGCCGTGACGCTGCGCCCCAACGGACCGCTGTTCTTCCAGGGCTCGGTCGTGATCCGCAGCGCCGACGGAAGACAGAGCAGCTTCCACGCCGAGAAGGTCTCGCTTTGCCGCTGCGGCGCGTCCAGTAGGAAACCGTTCTGCGACGGCAGCCACAAACAGATCGGCTTCGTCGCCGAGTCATGACCGGCACACTGAGCATCGCCCTGACCGCTCTGGCAGCCGTCGTCGGACTGATGACGGTTGTTTGGGTCGCCAGCGTGATCGAGCGCGACGCCAGCATCATCGATGTCTTCTGGGGTCTCGGCTTCGTGATGGCGGCGTGCATCTACTTCTATCTGACCGAGCCGACCACCTTGAGGAGATACTTCGTGGTCGGTCTCGTCACGATCTGGGGCCTCCGGCTCTCCCTTTACATCCTCTGGCGCAATTGGGGGAAGGGCGAGGATTACCGTTACCGCGCGATGCGGGCGAAGAACCCCCGACTTTTTCCGTGGCTGAGTTTGGTGACCGTATTCTGGCTCCAGGCCGTGCTGCTCTGGGTCATCTCGATCCCGCTCTTGCAGGCGCAGCGTGCCGCCCGGCCGGCCGGGCTGACCTGGCTCGACTTCCTCGGACTTGCCTTCTTCGTCGTGGGCTTTGTCTTCGAGGCGGGTGGCGACTGGCAGCTTGCCCGGTTCAAGAGCGATCCGGCGAACAAGGGCCAGGTGCTGGACCGAGGGTTCTGGCGCTACACCCGCCACCCGAACTACTTCGGCGACGCCATGGTCTGGTGGGGCTTCTTCCTCTTCGCCGCGGCGACGCCCGGCTCACTCTGGACCATCTACAGCCCGATGGTCATGACCTTGTTGTTGATGCGGGTGTCGGGTGTGACCCTGTTGGAGAAGAGCCTGAAGGATACCAAGCCGGGCTACCGCGACTACATTCGGCGCACCAGCGCGTTCTTCCCCTGGTTCCCGAAAGAGACGGCTGACTGACCGGTGGCCCGGGGATCGCTGATCAGCCGGGCTCGATGACCACCTCGAGCTTGCGGCGACGCGCGCCCTCTAGCCCTTCGCGCAGCGCTTCCTGGTCGGCGAAGCTCTTGGCGCCGATCTCGGCGACTGCGACCGACAGCTCCAGCGGTTCGCGAAACGGGAACGGGTTCAATTGCCACCGTTCGCCTCCTCCCCCGACCGTCACCTCGACCCGGTTTCCTTCGTAATCCGTCGGGCAGACGACGGTGCTTTGCCAGGCCGCGCCGTGGCTGATGAGCAGGGAAAGCACATCCCACCCGAACAGCAGATCGCGATTCACCTCCAGCACATCCGGGCGGGTGTAGGGTTCCAGACCGGGATCGCTGGCCAGCCCTTGGATAAGGCGGTCTCTCAGGCTCTCCTGCTGGCTGAGGAACTCTGTCGCCCCCGGTTGGCCGGCCCGGAAGCGCGCATAGAGCCGTGAGCCGTGAAGGCTCACGATCAGACCGACGTACGGGTCGCGACTCACCGCCCGTGCGATGCCCCGCCGGTAGATCTCGAGGTGCTGGTCGACGGGAATGTCGAGATAGCTGTAGGGCTGCCGGCTCTCGGGGTTGAGCCGTGGCGCATCCTCCCATTCTTGCCACCCGTTGTCGTGTTCCGCGGCGGCCTCGATCACGGGGATACGCGGCTCGGGCGGTTGGAAGCGGTCGTTGCCCCAGGCGTGGGCCATGACGCCGCACAGCCGCGCGTGTTCGGTTTGGCGGATGAGTGTGAGCCCGCGCTCGCTGTCGCGGATGATCATCGGGTTAGACAGGAAGCGTTTAGCGGGGCAGCCGCTCGGGAAGATCCGCCGCGACGTAGGCCAGCACCGCCATCGCCGCGACGCACTCCGCCATCTCGCGCGGGTCCAGCTTGTCCACGGTGTCCGCTTCGGTGTGGTGGTACCAGAAGTATTTTTGCCCCTGAACACGAAGGCCCATGCCCGGCACGCCCAGCTCCATCAGCGGGCCGATGTCGGCACCGCCGCCGCCCCGGGTGATCGTGCCGGCTCCGATGCGGTCGAGAAGAGCACCGATCTCGCTCACCGTGCGAAAGGCGCGCTCCGAGCCGCTGAAGCCGAACCCCAGCGGCTTGAACACACCGCCGTCCGACTCGATGGCGAGCACGTGGTTGCCGATCTCGTGACGATGCTCGTCGCGATAAGACCGAGCGCCGCGTAAGCCGTTCTCCTCGTTCGTCCACAGGACGACCCGCACGGTGCGTCGTGGCTTGAGGCCCAGGTGGCGCATCAGGCGCACGGCCTCCCAGGCGGCGACACTGCCGCCGCCGTCATCCATCGCCCCTTGCCCCACATCCCAGGAGTCGATGTGGCCACCCATGACCACAATCTCATCGGGATACTGCCAGCCGACGATTTCACCGATCACGTTCTGGGAGTAGACGTCGGGAAACTGCTGCGCCTCCATCTTCAGCAGCACCTCGATCCGCTCGCCGCGCGCCTGCATGCGCTGCATCATGTCGGCGTCTTCGACGGTGATCGCGGCATGGGGGATCTGCGGCGTCTCGGGGTCGTAGCGCATCTGGCCGGTGTGCGGTGTACGCATCGAGAACGGTGTGACCGATCGGATCAGGCTCGCCACCGCTCCGGCGCGTGCGGCCGCCACGGCGCCCACTACCCGATAGGTGACGGTCTGGCCGTAGCTGGTGAACGGCGCGTTCAGAAGGACGATGCGGCCTCGAGCCTCGTTTTTTCGGGCCTCAAGCTCCTCAAAGCTGCCGACCACCAGGACCTCGGCCCGGATCCCCTCGGGCGGTGTTCCCACGCTGCCACCGAGCCCCAGCATCGGCAGCTTGGCGCGGCGCGGCGACACCAGCTCCAGCGACTCGTTTCCACGCACCCATTTCGGAACCAGCACCGGCTCGCCCCGAACATTTTCCAGCCCATCCTCCCGCATCCGCTCCAGGATCCAGTCGATGGCGCGTTCCAGGTTCTCCGAGCCGCTGAAGCGGTGGCCGAAGCGGTCTGTCAACTCGGTCAGGCGCTCGTAGGCGAAGCTGTCGGCCAGCGCGGCGTCGATGAGGCGATCGGCGACCTCCCGGTAGCTCTCTTGAATCGAGGGCGTCTTCGCCGTCAGTTGCGCCAGGGCGCCGCTCGGCAGCCCCAGCGCGATGCCGCCGAGGAAAACTACCCGGGCGATGATGCGGGTGGTGCGTATCGACATCGGCTCCTAATGGTTGAAGAGTGACGTGCGGGGAACGGCGGAGTATGACACCCCGGTAGCGTGGACGCAAGCAGAAGGAGACCGCGTGACGTCGGCCCGCCGCCCCATCCGATCGCCGCTAATCGAACCGCTGCCCTGCGGTCGTGAAGACCGGCGAACCGCTCGCTGCCGGCGCCCCGGCGACGGGCAGCACCAGCGACGTGTCGGCGAGAACGTGGCCGCCGACCATCAACGTGTAGTCGAGGCGGTACTCGACAGGGTCGGTCAGCCTGAAGATTAGCCGCTGTACACCGTGCTCGAAGGGGAAGGTGCCCCAAACGCCGAAAACGACACACCGCCCCTCCGAGTTTATGTCGTCGCACCTGGTCGTTTGTGTCAGCGGCCAGCTCAGTACGCCAAAGAGGTATTCCGAGTTGATGAAGTGATGTTCCTGAACATAGATGCCGCCGGCGGCCAGCTTCTCGCCCGGGGCGACGGGGATCGTGCAGTCCTCATCGGTCTGCGCGTCGGTGGGACACGCGAAGGTGCTGATTTTGACCCACTCGCCGCGTGGCAAAACCGGGCCCGTGAACACCTCCTCGTCGCCGCACGACACTACCAGCAGGATTCCCAGAGCGGCCAGCAAGATCGATCGTGTCTTCATTCTCACCTCGACGCAGGGCGGTGGGGGGTCTTCACGCGGCAGAGCCGGTTTGGCGGTGAGCCCCGTCGTCCGGCCGGGACCTCTGTGACGCCGGGCGAAGCCGGCCCACCGTACTTTAGAATAGTAATGCGATTGGAACCGGGCGGCGAACCTCGGTGCCACCTAGGTCGGAGCCTGCAGCTCCGGCTCGCCGACGCCCGGGCCCAGCGACTGACGCAGGGAAATCGGCAGGGCATCGCCGTCGTAGTCGCAGATCCCGAGGCGCCGCGACCAGTCTAGGATCCGTCGCTGCTCGTTCGCCGGCAGCTCTTTCTGCCAAAGCCCAAGTCGTTCGGTGGTCGTCAGGCGCGCGTACTTCTTGCGAGTCACCCGGCTGATACGCCCCGTGACGGCGTCGAGGTTGCGCGGCAGCTCGAGATCCAGCCACTCGGCCAGACGCCGCGCCGTCTCGGTGGGCCGGAGCGCCACTTCCTCGTAGAGCAGCCGAAAGTGCGGCCGTCCCTCCAGCTGGCGACCTGCCACCAGGTTCTCGACCGCCCACCAGACGGCGTGTGCACCCAGCTGATCGTGTTCGCGCGAGATGGTGTCGGCGAAAGGTGCCAGATGGTCCTCGACCAGCTCCGATTGGGCGAGCAGGTCGGCGANNNNACGATCGCCGGTTGAAAGGTCCGGGCGATGTATCCCACCATGAGGTTGGCGCGGATGAGCTTGATCAGGAAGCGGTCCGGGAAGAGGCTCGTGCGCTCGAAGTCGGTCCAGTAGTTTCGTTCTTGACCGGTCAGGACTCGGCCCAGCAGCGCCGCCCAATCGGGATACTCACCGTCCGGTCTCAGATATCGACCGCGGATGTAGGGATCACGGGCGTCCCAGCCGGCGAGCTTGCGGACCGCTGCCGAGTACGGAGGGTAGAGCGGCTCGAAGATGGGCTGTATCCCACGCGCGGAGGACAGCACGTTCATCAACCAGGTCGTGCCGCTGCGAGCCGAGCCGACAATGAGGATCGCGGCCGAGGCGTCCGGGCGCCCCCATAGCCCGAACTTGAGTCGCTCCCCTGCGAGGGCAAGCTCGACCAGGATACGCTTGCCGGCTCGTTTGAGAGGCGGCTGCCTCTTGATTCGCGTTAGCGATGTGTAGTCCATCGACGATTTATCCGGTCCGCTTCGCGCGCCGAGCTATACAACCGCGGATCCCATACTGCCCCGGTGTTTCCGCCGTCGCAAGCTGGACACGTCGACCAGGGAACGACCGACAATCGACCGGAAGGAACACCTAACCTCGCGAGGCTCGAATGCGAATCATGACCGTGGCATTGGCGCTGGCGATCTTTGGAGCCGGCGGCGTGCACGCCCAGCACTCCCGCCATCTCAACGATCTCAACTGGATCGAGGTGCAGGAGCTGGTGCCGATGCAAGTCCAGACTGTCCTGCTCCCGGTGGGCACGCTCGAAGCCCACGGCGTCGGCCCCAACGGCGCCGACAACCTGGTGCCCGAAGCCCTCGCCGCCTATCTCGCGGAAGAGCTGAATGCGCTCATCGCACCGACGATCCCTTACGGCGTCAATACGTCGCTCGATGAGTATGCCGGCACGTTCGGGATCAGCGCCGAGGTCTTGAAAGAGCTTGCGCAGCAGGTCCTGAGCGGGCTGGCGGCGACCGGCTTCGCCAACATCATCGTGCTCAACGGGCACGGCCCGAATTTCACGCCGCTCAACGACGCGGCGATCGAGGTCTTTCGCACAACCGACGCACGAATACTCGTGATCAACTGGTGGAGCGCCACGGCACACGTCACCGAGGAAGTCTTCGGCGAGCAGGGTGGCCACGCCGGCCTCAACGAGAACGCAGCGATGATGGTCGTCGCGCCGGACGCCGTTCATCCAGAGCTTTACCGGCCCGAACAGGCGACGCCGTTCAACGACGCTTGGCGCGCCTATCCGTTCCCAACGGCGATCGGCTTATACAGGCCGGGCGAGGGTCTGCTCGACTTCGATCGTGGAAAGGCGGAACGGTATTTCGCGCGGGTGCGCCTGGAGCTGCTGGCGATCGTCCGTGACGTGCTCGCTAAGTGGGAAGCAGGCGGTCGCTGACCGGCGCTGCTCCGCCAACTAGAACTTGCGCTTCTTCGTCGCCAGGTTCACGAGCACGACCAGGACCAGCGCCCCAGCAGCGGAGGTGACGAGCGGATACTCCACCGGGCCCACCGGAAGGATGAACGGCTCCTGCCAGTCCAGGCGCGCCGCCGCCCACGG
>JABAOD010007273.1_pt2 | contig 26050 bp, 27 predicted proteins | sample 7062151 | NCBI WGS metagenome assembly JABAOD01 (sample SAMN14538626, study PRJNA623070) | marine sediment metagenome | biome: marine biome [ENVO:00000428]; feature: marine pelagic biome [ENVO:01000023]; material: deep marine sediment [ENVO:00002113] | place: India: Gulf of Khambhat ... | reverse complement strand
GGATGTCGGCTTGAGCCGGGGATGTCGGCTGAAGCTCAGCCGCGATACACGAGCAGGTCGACGACGTTGCCCGACGCGTCGAGCAGCAGCACCGAGTCTCCGCCGTTCGACCACACGGGGCGATCGCTGCACCAGTAGCGGGTGCGGTCGTCGTCGGTGCCGCATCCGACGCTGATCGTCAGCTCGGCTCCCGCGTCGAGGGTCGCGTCCGCCGGGAACAGGTACCGGTTCGCCGTCGAGTCGTCCCGCAGCGTCCATCCCGAAAGATCGATCGTCCGCTCCGACGTGTTCTCGATCACGACGAGCTCGTCCCCGAGACGCTCCTCGTCACGGCCAGGCGGATCCGGCTCCACGGCGACGATGCGCACGTCCCCGTCGGTGATGGTGGCCGCGCCGCAGACTCCGAAGCCCCACATGCCCGCCCCTTCGGCAAAAGCGGCTTCCGAAAGCGACAGGTAGCGCTCCTGCCGTGAGTGCCCGCTCTGCAATGCCAGAGCGTTGCCGGTGGCGACGAGCAGGGCGTTGATGTCGACGCCCTCCGCCGAGGCATAGCCGAGAAGACGCCCGAACTGATCACGCCCTTCGGCGCCCTCGGCGACCTCGATCGTGTCGCCGGCCGACGCGACGATGGCGTCCAGGATGTCGCGAGAGCTGTCGCCGTGGCACTCGTCGCCTTCCGGGGCGTTGATCCCGATGAGACGCAGCTCGGTGTCGGCGCCGTCGATATCCACCTCCAGCGAGTCTCCATCGATGACTCGCAGGACGATGGCAGGCGATGTCGCCACGTCGTCCGGTGCGGCGACGAGGGCCGGATCGACCGCGATGGAGCCCGAAGTGGTCACCGGCGAGGTGGTGGCAGGCGACGTCGTGGCCGGAGACGTGCTGACGGGCGAGGTGTCGGCGGGGCGCGGCACCCTGGAGTCGGCAGGTTCGCCGGTGCCCCCACACCCGGCGGCGAGCATCGAGAGGGCGGCGAGAGAGGCGAGGAGGCGGCGCATCGGCGATCACGGTAGCGATGCGCCGCACTGCCGGACATCGGGTTTACCCCGGGTTTATCGACGGGGCGGTAGCGTTTCAGCGTTCACATCCGGGAGATGTCTCGTGCGCGTCCTCGTCGTCGAAGACGAAGTCGATCTGGCCTCCGCTCTCGCCACCGGTCTGCGGCGGGAGGGCTACGCCGTCGATGTCGCCAACAACGGGAGCGACGCCGTGGAGAAGCTGGCCGTCAACGAATACGACCTCGTGACGCTGGATCTCAACCTGCCCGACATGGACGGGCGAGCCATCGCCCGCGATCTCCGCACGAGCGATGCGCCGGGCCCCAAGGTCCTGATGCTGACCGCACGGGACTCGCTCGACGATCGTGTCGGCGGGCTCGACGACGGTGCCGACGACTACCTCGTCAAGCCGTTCGAGCTGAAAGAGCTGTACGCCCGTGTCCGTGCCCTCCTGAGGCGCGAAGCCGGGGGAGGCACTGCCGTGGTCGAAGTGGGCCGGCTGCATCTGGATGACGCCCGTCGCCGGGCCCGCCACGGCGAGACGCTGCTCGACCTGACCACGAAGGAGTTCGCCCTGCTGCGCTACTTCATGATCCATCCCGACGAGGCACTGTCCACCGAGACCCTTTGCTCGAGCACGTGTGGGACGAGCACGCCGATCCGTTCACGAACACCGTGCGCGTCACCGTCTCGAACCTCCGCAAGAAGCTGCGCACCGCAGGCGCCGACGACGTCATCGAGACCGTGGTCGGTGTCGGCTACCGATTGCGGGGCTCGTGATGCTGCCCTGGTTCGTCCGCTCGATTCGCTTCCGCCTGGCGCTGACCTACAGCGTCGTCGTCTTCGGCATCGCCGCCCTCGTCATCGCGGGCGTCAACATCGCCCTGTCGCGATCGCTCGAGGACCAGCCGGTCACCGAACAGACGATCCGGCGCACCATCGTCACCAACATCGGCACCATCTCGTTCGACCAGACGATCCGCGGGCAGATGATCACGCTCGAGCAACTCGTCAACGCCAGGGCCAAAGAGGATCTCCGCACCATCTCGATGTGGGCACTGCTCGGCATGTTCCCCATCAGCATCGGTGCCGGGTACGTGGTGTCGGGCAGGGCGCTGCGCCCCATCGACGACATCACCGCTGTCGCCAACGAGATCCAGGCCGCCGACCTGTCGCGACGGATCCACCTCATCGGGCCGGACGACGAGCTGACGAGGCTCGCCGACACCTTCGACGCGATGCTCGACCGCCTCGAGGACGGCGCCGAGGCCCAGCGCCGCTTCATCCAGGACATCTCCCACGAGTTGCGCAACCCACTCGCAGTGATGGCCACGAATCTCGATCTGGCCCTCACCGACGACGAAGCGACGGTCGAGTCGATGCGCGACACGGCGGCGATCGTGCGCAAAACGGTCGATCGCATCTCGCGAACGGTCGACGACCTGCTCGTCTTCGCCAGAGACGGCGTCCCCAGTCGCGCCCGCGCCGAGGCTGACGTCGCCGCGTTGGCGCGTGAGGTCGTCGCCGAGTACGCCGGCCCTCTGGACGAGGCGGGGGTCACCGTCGTCGACCAGCTCGCCCCGGTCTCGGCCGAGGTCGACCGGGTGGCGGTGAAGCGTGCCATCGGCAATCTCATCGACAACGCGCTTCGCCACGCGGACGGCGGTCCGCTGCGCGTCGGGAGCGGGGTGGTGGGGGAGTGGGCATGGCTCGGCGTCGAGGACACCGGCGCCGGCATCGACGCCGACGATCATGCGGCCGTGTTCCAGCGGCATTGGTCGACCGAAGACGGCGAGGCACGGGGCCTGGGCCTGGCCATCGTCCGTCAGGTGGCCGAGAGTCATGGCGGGGTGGTCACGTTGCGATCCGACGCAGGCGAAGGTGCGGCACTCGTTCTGTGGCTCCGTCTCGGCGAGGACTCCGATCCGGCCACGATCACCACGGACGGGATCCATCATCTCGTCGATCCGTTTCGCGACGGCGGTTCCTCGAGCTGACGCCTTTACGTCGGGTTTATCGCTGCAGGGATATTTTCGCCCCACCAGCCACGCCACGGGCCGCTGCCGGTGGCCACCGATCGTCTTCCCCTCCCTCTCCCCAGCGATCGGCCACCGCAGCGGCCTCCGTGGTGTCGAGGGGGCGATCACCGGGTGCCCCGAGAGTACCGGGTGCCCTGAGAAAAGTGTCGTACGGCTCAGCCGCCGGGCTTGTTCGGCGGTCCCGGTCTCGTGTCCGAGGGATTCGCCGGCGGTGTCGACGTCGCCGGTGGGCGGGTCTCCGACGGACTGTCGACGAGACCGGGAGCGTCGGGACCCTCGTAGTCCTTCGGATCGGGCTTCTCCCCACAGGCGGCCTCCGCGTCGAAACCGGCGGCGTTGCCGTTGGCCTCGATGTAGGCGGCCCAGGCGTCCTGGACGCACTCGTTGTGGACGATGACATCGTTGCGGAACTCGATCCGGTCGCCCGGCACGGTCGACACTGGCTCGGGCAGATCGTCGACCTTGCTGGTGTCGTCCGAGTGCGGCAATTCGATGCCGACGTTGTCGACGGAGTCGGCGAAGAAGTCCTGCACGGGGCCGGGCAATGTCCCGGTCACCGCGGCGGTGGTCGCCACCGTTGCCACGGCAGCTGCGCCGAAGAGGAGCTTGGTGGCCAGGCCCGCCGTCGTGAGCGCACGCACGAAACGGCGTCGCAACGGTGTGTGGCGGGCGGGCGAGAGGTCGCCGTAGGCCGGGTTTGAACCTGACGTAACCGCATCGACGATGGCGTCCATGGGTAGTGACGCCAACACCGATTCCTCCCTACCCGCCGCCACACGAAGCTCGTCGACGAACGCGACAACGGAGGGGTCGGTACTCAGCGACCCGTTCAGCGCGCGGCTGATCGGATCGCCCTGTTGTCGCATCGAGAGCTTCATGATCAGGTAACCGATACGGCGGATCATCGTGGTATGCCCTCCGCCGTCATGGCCTTGCGCAGCCGCGTGAGCGCACGACGTTGCAGCTGGCTGACCGCACCCACTTTGCGGCCCGTCGCCTCGGCCGTCTCCTCCAGCGACAGCTCACCGAGGATGCGGAGGGCGAGCACGTCGCGCTGGTCCGGGGTGAGCTGTTCGAGCAGTCGGGCGACTCGCACCTCGCCGAGCCTGTGCAGCGCCAGTTCTTCGGGATCGAGGTCGTCGACCTCCTCCGGCAGCTCGGACGGGTCGAACGACGACTCCTTGCGGCGGGTGTGGCTGCGCCGCTCGTCGATGAGCCGGTGGTGGGCGACCGTGAACACCCACGATCGGAAGTTGGCCTCCGTGCCCTGGAAGCGGCCGACGTTGCGGGCGAGCTGGATGAACGTCTCGCTCACGAGGTCGTCGGGATCGCGTGCCCCGCGCACGGCCACATAGCCCCGGACCTTGGGAGCAAACTCCTTGAACAGGAGCTCCCATGCCCAGGGTGAGCCCTCCTGTGCCGCTTGCAGCACGGAGTCGAAGTTGGCGCCGACACCCACGAGTAAGCATCGTCGCACATTTCGGTTTTCTTGAGCCAGCCCACGGGGTCCGAGCGCGGGCCGACGTCGGAGATTCGCGGTTTGGATCGGCCCGCGACGGGTACGTTCGACCCAACAGAGAACCTCAGGGAAGGAACAGCACCATGGGTCTCCTCGTCTGGCTCATCATCGGTCTCGTCGCAGGCTTCATCGCCCGCGCCCTCGTCCCGGGCCCCGACCCGATGGGGCTGCTCGGCACCCTCGTGCTCGGTCTGGCCGGATCGCTCGTGGGTGGATTCCTCGGCAATCTCCTGGTCGACGGACGGGTCGACGTGGAGGCATCCGGGATCTTCGGTTCGATCATCGGGGCCATCGTGGCTCTGCTGGTATACCGCGCCGTGTCCAACCGCAGCGCCTGATCCGAACGACCAGACGGAGACGTTCGTCGCCGCGACGGGCGTCTTCTCGCGTGTCAGCCGGCCAGCAGCGTTGCGGCCCGGCCGACGAACTCGCGCTCGAGCACCCAGGCGACCACCTCGACGACGTCGGGATCGAATTGCGATCCCGCGCAGCGGCGCAGCTCACCGATGGCCTCGTCGACCGGGACCATCGGGCTGTAGGGGCGATCACTGACCATCGCATCGAACGCGTCGATGGTGGAGAGGATGCGGGCGCCGAACGGGATGCGGTCTCCCGCCAGCCCGTGGGGATAGCCGAAGCCGTCGTAACGCTCGTGGTGATACAACACCATCTGCGCGATCTCGGGGTCCACTGCGCCGCGGACGACGTCGAATCCGATGCGCGGGTGCGCTCGCACGATCGCCCACTCTTGTGGCGTCAGTGCGCTCGGCTTGGTGAGCACCCGATCGTCGATGTGGGCTTTGCCGACGTCGTGCAGGCGAGCGGCGTGCTCGAGGTGCCGGGAGGCACGAGCGGGGAGGTCGAATGCCACCGCCACGGTGGCCGCCAGGGCTCCGACGCGATCGCCGTGGTCGATCCACAGCTGATCCAGATCTTCGAACAGGTCTCCCATCCTCACAGGTCTATAACCGAAAATGAGTCATCCCGTGGTATGGGCCACGCGCCGCTTCATCCGGCCGGAGCGTGCATGCGGTCGTGCAGCGTGGCTGCCACCCGGTGCATCTCGTCGAGGACGACCCTCACCTTGGGCCTGGCGATCTCGACGTGGCGGGTCGCCGTGTAGACGTGTCGCACGAGCGCCTCGCCGGGGATGGGGAGCAACTCGACGGCGTCCGTCGACCCCGACGAGCTCATGACCGTCACGAGCGCAGCGCCCAGACCCTTGGCGACGAGCGCCTCCATGACGTGGAAGTCGTCGGTGCGGTATCGGATCTCGGGCTCGAAGCCGGCGTCACGACATGCCCGCAGGAACGCCCGGGCCGAGGGGTTCACGTCCGGCTCGGCGATCCAGGGCCGATCGGCAAGTTCGGCCAGATCCCGCACGGGCCCCACGCCCCACGATCGAGGCACGGCGAGGACCATGGGATCCTCGTGGATGGTGCGGCGGCGGAGACCGGTCGGGGTCTGGGCGGCCACGTGGGTGAAGTCCTGCACGATGGCGATGTCGAGGGTCCCCAGCCTGAGCTCGACCAGCGAGTCCTGGTCCTCCAGTTGCTCGATCAGCACGGTCACGTTCGGATGCGTCGAAGCCAACTGCACGATCGCCGGTGAGACGATCTCGATGGCCGCCGAGGCAAATGCCCCGACCCGCACTTCGCCGTGGATCTCCCCGCGCGCCGAGTCGATGGTCGCCTCGAGCCGGTCGAGCGAAGCGAACACGTCCCAGGAGCCCTCGACCACGATGCGGCCCATCTCGGTGAGTCTCACCCCGCGGCCACTGCGTTCGAGCAGCTGCGCCGCGACCTCCTTCTCCAGCTTGCTGAGCTGCTGGCTGATGGCGGAGGGTGTGTAGGCCAGCGATTCGGCGGCTGCGTGGATCGACCCGCGTTGGGCGACCTCGCGCAAGAGGCGGAGACGGTGGACGTCGAGCACGTTGGCAGCTCCAGTGTTCAGTAGATCTAAACACAGTATATAGGTTTGTTCACTAGACATGAACACTGTGTGGTGCGACGATGCGTGGAGTAGAGCACCGACCGTTACGAACCGAAGGAGTGTGTCATGGCGCTCGACAACGAATTCAACATGGCGTACGACGAGTTCGTCTCGGCGTGGCTGGACTACGAGCGGCTTCGCTCCACCGACGACGACTTCGTCGGCCGGATGGCGAGCAAGCAGCGGGTCGACGACCTTCGCCTCCGGGTGCGGTCGTTCGTCTCGCACCGCATCTGACCCGGTCGGTGGGCTCGATCTGAGCTCACCGCACCGCCGAATGAACCCAACCGATCCAGCGTCCGCGGGCGGCTGCCTCCTTCCTCCCTCCTCGTTGTTCGGGGACGCACCCGAGTCTCGGCCCTCGTGAGCTTGAACAAAGCGTCACGAGGGCCGAGACTCGCGTTTGGCATGGAACTTCCTTTCGAGATCCCGATGCTCGGCGACGAGCGACGCAAGAACTGGGCCAAGGTGGTCCACAACGTCGATCCGTCCAAGGCGAACGGATGGGCCTACGAGGGCGACTTCATCGCCGTGGGCGGCATCCAGGACATCGCCATCGGTTCCGTCGTGCTGGTCTACGGAGAGCGCGGCTCGCGCTCCAACCCCGTCCCGGAGGCCGCCGTGTTCACCGCCAACGGCGACGGGACCCTGAGCCGCCACTTCGAGGCGAGAGGCCGGGCGTGGGCTCGCACGCTGCGCGACGACGTCGAGCGCCTGCTAGACGATGCGGTGGACCGGCCCATCGAGCAGCTCGAGTGGGGCCCGCAGCTGAGCCGCTACTCGGACGAGGCATTGCTCCACGAGATCCAGCGGCGCGGCATCGACGGCGAATCGTGATCCCCGAGAGCGACAGGGTGGGAGGCCTCCCCCTCTCGTACGTCCTCGTCTTCGCCATGGGCTTTGCGACGCTGACCGGCGGCGTCCTCGGCATCCTGGGTCCCTTCCTGCTCGAAGAATTGGGCATCAGCCGCGCCGAGCTCGGCTGGCTCATCACCTTCAACACGCTCTCGGGCGCATTGATCTCGTTTTGGCTCGGCGGCGTCACCGATCGGATCGGGGCCTTCACCGCGCTGGCTCTACTCGGCGTGACGTCGTCGACGGCGTTGTTTCTCTACGCCACGTCCGAGTCGTTTCTCCTCATCGGCGTCGGTGCCGTCGTCGGCGGTGTCTCGCAGTCCTTCTCCAACCCCGTCACGAACAAGCTGATCGCCCTGCACGTGCCCTACGGGGAGCGGGGGGTGGTGACGGGCGTCAAGCAATCCGGTGTCTACGTCATGATGACCATCGCGGGCATCGCCGTTCCGGGGGGCGCCCTGTTGTTCGGATGGCGCCCCACGCTCATGGTGTTCGCAGGAGCGGCGCTCGTCTTCACCGCGAGTGCCCTGGCGCTCCTACCCGACGACCGGAGAGCGGTGCCGCCCGGCGAACGCAGATCAGGAGGAGGCCCGGTCGACCCGGCCGTGTGGTGGCTCACCCTGTACGGGTTCCTCCACGGCGCCGTCGGTGGGTTCTCGTTCCTCTTCCCGCTGTATGCCACCGAGGCCCTGGGACGCAGCGAGCAGTTCGCCGGCGCCGTGGTGTCGGTCAGCGCCATCGGGGCGCTCACGGGCAGGATCCTGTGGGCGCGGGCGGCCGAGCGCGGTCTCGGTTACTCGACACCGCTGCTGGCGATGTCGGTCGGCGGCGTCACCGCGGTCGGGGTCATCGTGGCCGCCCAACCCGGTCCGGTTGCGATCGCGTTCCTCGGCGGCTTCCTCTTCGGTGCCTCGACCAATTCGTGGAACTCGGTGGGGATGCTCGCCGTGACGAACATCTCGGGCTCGGCGGATGCCGGTCGTGGCACCGGGATCGTGCTCACCGGGTTCCTCGCCGGCCTCGGGGTCGGCCCGCCCGCCCTGGGCTGGGTCCTCGACGTGACCGCCTCGTATACGCTCGTCTGGACGATCACGGCCGGTGTGATGGCGGCGTCGATCCCGGTGGTGATGGCCTGGCGCCGATCCGAGCGAGAGGAAGTCCGACATGTTGCGTGAAGCGAGCAACGGGATCCGGTTCGTGGCGGCCGGCGAGGGACCGGCGGTGTTGCTGATCCACGGTTTTCCGCTCGATCACACGCTGTGGCTGGACCAGATCCGTGATCTCCATGGCGAGGCGCTGGTCGTCGCCGTCGATCTCCGCGGCTTCGGTGCCTCGCCGCGCATGGGCGAGGACACGCTCGACATGGAACGTCACGCCTCCGATTGCGACCTCGTCCTCGACGAGCTAGGGGTCGATCGTGCCCACGTCGTCGGTCTGTCGATGGGCGGCTACGTGACGCTGGCGTTGGCCGACCTGTTCGGCCACCGGGTGGCGTCGATGGTGTTGATGGACACCAAGGCGGGACCCGACGGAGACGACGCCAAGGCGGGCCGCGATGCCATGGCCGAGCGACTCGTCACCGAGGGTCGGAGCGCAGTCGCGGCATCGCTCATGGGCGGGCTGCTCGGCCCGGAGCCGTCGGTCGCGGCACGAGCCCGTTTCCTGACCATGGCGGAGGCGCTGCCCTACGAGTCCTACGTCGGCGCCCTCATGGGCATGAAGCAGCGACCCGATCGGACGGCCGTGCTGGCGGACTTCGAGGGTCCCGTCACCGTCGTGAGCGGCGAGGACGACGGGCTCATGAGCGTCGCCGACGTCGCCGAGCCCCTCGCCGCCACCGCGCGTGACGGCGAGCTGGTGGTGATACCGGGTGCGGGGCATCTCCCCCCGATCGAACGGCCCGCCGCCACCGGAGACGCCATCCGCCGGCACCTGGCGCGCATCTGAGCAGGCGTGCTTGGAGCGGGTCGTCGCAGGCCGTAGCCTCCGGCCACGCTCTCGGGGAGCCCCATGACCACGGTCGTCAAGAACGACAGACGGACCATCTTCGGCTGGGCTATGTACGACTGGGCGAACTCCGCGTACGCCACCACGTCGGGTGCCATCGTGGCTGCGTTCTTCACCGGCGAGATCGTGGGCGACGAGGGCTGGCTGGGTCTGTCGGGGGAGACGATCTGGTCGGCGGTGGTCTCGATCGGTGCGTTCGTGTTGTTCCTGCTCATGCCGGTGCTGGGTGCCGTGGCCGATTTCACGTCTGCCAAGCGACGGTTCCTGTGGGCATTCGCCACGCTGGGGGCGGTGTTCACGATGGCGGCTGCGTTCGTGCCGGAACGCGCCGTCCCGCTCTTCCTCTTCATCTTCCTGTTCAGTCAGATCGGGTTCGTGGCCGCCAACGTCTTCTACGACGGCTTCCTCCCGGCGATCACGACCGACGACACCATCGACCGGGTGTCGTCGAAGGGCTTTGCGCTCGGGTACATCGGCGGCGGTCTCTACGTGCTGCTGGCCTTCGTGCTCATCATCCTCAGCGGCGACGAAGGGGTGACCGGGCTCACCGAGACCGGGGCGGCGCGGATCGGGATCTTCGGCGCCGGCGTGTGGTGGGTGTCGTTCACCCTCTACTGCATCCGCCTCCTGCCCGAGGTGGGGGAGGCGCAGGCCATCCCCGACGACATGGCCCACATGCCTGCGTGGCGGGCGTACTGGACCATCGGCTTCCGCCGCACCGCCCAGACGGCCCGCAAGCTGCGCGGCTTCCCCCAGATCCTGCTGTTCGTCGTCGCCTACATGTTCTACAACGACGGCACGCAGACCGTCATCAACATCTCGGGCGCCTATGCGGAGCAGACGCTCGAGCTCGAGCTGCAGCAGATCATCGTCGCGTTCCTCATCGTGCAGTTCGTGGCCTTCGGCGGTGCCTTCTTCTTCGGTGCGCTGGCGGACCGGATCGGTGCGCGGGATGCGATCGTCATCTCCCTCTACATCTGGATCGGGCTCGGTGTGGCCGCCTACTTCCTCCCGGCGGGGGCCGCCCTGCCGTTCTACGGTCTGGCCGTCGTCGTCGGGTTCGTGCTGGGCGGGGTCCAGGCGCTGTCGCGCAGCCTGTACGGCACGATGATCCCCGAGGAGGCCTCCGCCGAGTTCTACGGGTTCTTCTCCGTCTTCTCGAAGTTCTCCGCGATCTGGGGACCGCTCGTGTTCGCCCTCGTGAGCGGGATCACCGGTTCGGGCCGGCCCGCCATCCTCTCGGTCGTCGTGTTCTACGTCATCGGGATCGTGTTGTTGCGCATGGTCGACGTCGACGAGGCGCGAGCGTCGCGCGACCGGTGGGAGGAGCTCGCAGGCTGATCGTGTAGCTCGGTGTCTCGGGTAGCGTCGCGGTCATGCACCGTCTCCTCGGCCTGCTGGTGACTCTCGCCCTCCTCGCCGCGGCGTGCAGCGACGCGGCGCCCGTGATCGAGGTCCCGGACGAGCCACCCCGTACCCCGGTCACCGTCTCCTCGACGACAGCCGCTCCGTCGACCTCCACGACACCGGGGTCCTCGACGACCCGGCCGGAGCAGACCACCACGACGACGTCGATCACAACGACCACGACGACCCTCCCGCTCGCCGAGCTCGAGCTGACGCTCGAGCCGGTGGCGTCCGGCTTCTCGCAGCCGGTCCTGGTCACCGCACCGGCGGGCGACGACCGGCTCTTCGTGGTCGACCAGCCGGGGCGCATCTGGGTGCTGCGGGGCGGCGATCCCGAGGTGTTCCTGGACATCAGGAACGACGTCGCCTTCCAGGGTGAGCGCGGTCTGCTCGGGCTCGCCTTCGCTCCCGAGTTCGCCGATACGGGTGTGTTCTACGTGAACTACACGGACAACGGCGGCGACACCGTCGTCGCCTCCTTCGTCGCCGAGGGGAACGTCGTCGATCCCGGCACCCGCACCGTGCATCTCACCGTCTCGCAGCCCGCCTCGAACCACAACGGCGGCAACCTCGCGATCGGGCCCGACGGTTTCCTCTGGATCGGCATGGGTGACGGCGGAGGCGCCAACGACCGGTTCGGCCAGGGCCAGGACGCGGCGACGCAACTCGGTGCGATGCTGCGGATCGATCCGACGCTCGACGGCTTCGAGACGCCGGAACGCAGCGCGGCGATCACGACGGACGCCGCACCGGGGGTGTGGGCCATCGGGCTGCGCAACCCGTGGCGGTTCGCATTCGACGGGGACCTCCTCTACGTGGCCGATGTGGGACAGAACGAGATCGAGGAGATCTCGGTGGTCGACGTCGTCGCCATCGATGCGGATCCGCGTGAATGCATCGGATGCGTGCCGTTGCCGAACTTCGGCTGGCCGATCCAGGAGGGGTCTTCCTGCTTCAGGAACGCAGGGTGTGCGACGGACGGACTGGTGCAGCCCATCGTCGAATACGGCCATTCCGAGGGATGTTCCATCACCGGTGGCTTCGTGTATCGGGGTGAGGCGATCCCGTCGCTGCGTGGCCACTATCTCTACGGAGACTTCTGCAGCGGTTGGATCCGCTCGTTCGCCTACGACGCCGACACCGCATCCGTCTCGGCTCCGATCGAGTGGCTCGCCTCCGGCTCTGTTCCGCAGCTCACCTCGTTCGGTCGGGATGGCGCCGGGGAGCTCTACGTGATGTCCGCAGGCGGAGAGGTCTTCCGCATCGTCGCCGGCTCCTGAAGTTTCTCCGGCTCCTGGAGATTCTTCGGGAACTCTCACCCTCCTCTGAGCGTCTCATCAGTGACAGCTCGCAAGCTGCACGTGTGCTCCTCGGAGCCACACAACCGAATAGCGGAGCCCCAGAGGTTTCTCCCCTTCTCTCCCTCCTCCCTCGCAGGGTGCTCCACCGAGAGGACCGGCTTCGCACGAGCCGGTCCTCTCTCTTGTTCGGGAGTCCCACCGCATCTCCCGGCCTCACGGCACACCGCGGCCTGCGTAATCTCCTGAGATGCGATTCGACGTGGTCGTCATCGGCAGCCTGAACCAGGACATCACCGTCCGGGTTCCGCACATCCCGGCACCGGGGGAGACCGTGCTCGGCGCCGATGCGGTCGTCGGTGCGGGGGGCAAGGGAGCCAACCAGGCGGTGGCGGCTGCGCGCCTGGGCGCCGAGGTCGCCATGGTCGGCCGGGTGGGGACCGATGCCGCCGGTGAGGCCTTGCTCCGCGGCTTGAGCGCCGAGGAGATCGATGTCCGCAATGTGAGTCGCGATCCCGAGCGGGCCTCGGGAACGGCGCTCATCACCGTCGACGAGGCCGCGGAGAACGCCATCGTCGTCAGCTCCGGAGCGAACGCAGCCATGACGATCGACGACGTGACGAGGGCAGGCGATGTCATCGCCACCGCTCAGGTCGTTCTGCTGCAGCTCGAGGTGCCGATGGACGTCGTCGCCGCTGCCGCCTCGATCGCCCGCGGGACCGTCGTGCTCAACCCGGCGCCGGCCGCCCCGATCGGCGAGCAGCTGCTGCGCGATGTCGATGTGCTCGTGCCCAACGAGGGCGAGCTGGCCACGATCGTCGGTGGCGCCGACGACATCGAGCACGCCGCCCGGCGGCTCGCCGGCGATGGACGATCGGTGATCGTCACGCTCGGGGCGTCGGGCGCGTTTGCCGCTGCCGCCGACGGCACCGGTCACCTGGTGCCGGCGCCGCGTGTCGAGGCCGTCGACACCGTCGGCGCCGGCGACTGCTTCTGCGGCGCGCTCGGTGCCTCACTGGCGCGGGGCGAGTCGCTGGAGGCATCGATGCGTTTCGCGACCCACGCCGCAGCCATCGCCGTGACGCGTCACGGGGCCCAGTCTTCGATGCCCCATCTCGACGAGGTCCGGGCTTTCCTGGGTGTCGGGGACCGGTAGGCTCACGGCCCTCATGCCGCGTGCCATCATCATCGACACCGATCCGGGACAGGACGACGCCGTCGCCATCCTCGCCGCGCTCGCCTCTCCCGAGCTCGACGTGCGCGCCATCGTCGCCGTCGCGGGCAACGTCCCCCTGGCGCTCACCGAGAAGAACGCACGTGCCCTGGTGGAGCTCGCCGGTAGGACCGACGTCCCCGTGTACGCCGGGTGTGCGCGGCCGATGGTGAACCGGTTGGTGACGGCCGAGTACGTCCACGGAGAGTCGGGAATCGACGGGGCCGAGCTCCCGGAGCCGACGATCGATCTCGCTCCCGGGCACGGCGTCGACGCCATCGTCGACATCGCTCTCGCCGCGGACGATGACGGCATCACGATCTGTCCGATCGGGCCGCTCACGAACGTCGCCATGGCGATGGTGAAGGAGCCCGCCATCGTCCCCAAGATCCGGGAGATCGTGATGATGGGTGGTGGCTTCTTCGAGGGCGGCAATGTCACCCCCGCCGCCGAGTTCAACGTCTACGTCGACCCCCACGCCGCCCATGTCGTCTTCACGAGCGGGGTTCCCATCGTGATGATGCCGCTCGACGTCACTCACAAGGCGTTGAGCAATCCCGAGCGGGCCGCGCGCTTCGCCGCGCTGGGCACGCCGGCCGGGAAGTGCGTGGCCGGCATGCTCGACTTCTTCGATCGCTACGACTCGGAGAAGTACGGCACGAACGGCGCCCCGCTCCACGACCCCTGTGTCATCGCCTACCTCCTCCAGCCTTCGATGTTCGGCGGCAAGCGCGTGGCCGTGCAGGTGGAGACCGCACCGGGTCCGAGCCAGGGAATGACGCTCATCGACTGGTGGCACGTCACCGGCGAGACGCCCAATGCGCTCGTGATGCGGGACATCGACGACGACGCCTTCTTCGATCTGCTCGTCGACAGGATCGGGCGACTCTGACAGCTCCGGGCGCTTCGTCTCAGGCCTCGTAGCCGAGCGGGTTGCCCTCCTGCCATCGCCATGTGTCGACGCACATCTCGTCCACGCCGCGTGCGGCCGCCCACCCCAGCTCGCGTTCTGCGAGTGACGGGTCACACCACACGGCGGCGATGTCGCCCGGTCGGCGTGGCCCCACGACACGGGGAACCGGCTGACCGGTGGAGCGCTCGAAGGCGTCGACGAGCTCCTTGACCGACGTGCCACGACCCGTGCCGAGGTTGTAGATCCGGAGGCCGGGGGCGTCGGCGACGTGGTCGAGGGCCGCGAGGTGGGCGTCGGCGAGATCGACGACGTGGATGTAGTCGCGCACGCCGGTGCCGTCGGGCGTGTCGTAGTCGTCGCCGTGGACGGTGAGGCGTTCACGACGCCCCACGGCGACCTGCGCGATGTACGGCATGAGATTGTTGGGTGGGCCCTCCGGGTCTTCTCCGATGAGGCCGCTGTCGTGGGCCCCCACCGGGTTGAAGTAGCGGAGGATGACGATGTTCCAGCGCGGATCCGAGCGCTGCACGTCCATGAGGATCTCCTCGATGACGTACTTGGTGCGGCCGTACGGGTTCGTCACGCCTCCGGTCGGGGCGGTCTCGGGAACGGGGAGCTCACCGGGGTCGCCGTAGACCGTCGCCGAGGAGCTGAACACCAGCGTGCGCACGTCGTGACGCTCCATCGCCCGCAGCAGCGTGATGGTGCCGGTGATGTTGTTGTCGTAGTAGTCGAGCGGCCGTTCCACGGACTCGCCGACGGCCTTGAGCCCTGCGAAGTGGATGACGCTGTCGAACGACCTGCCGTCGAACAGCGCATCCATGGCAGCCGCATCACGGAGATCCGCCTTCACGAAGTCGGGGCGCACCCCGGTGATGGTCTCGATGCGGTCGAGCACGACGGCGCTCGAGTTGTCGAGGTTGTCGACGATGGTGATGTCGTGACCGGACTCGATGAGCTGGACTGCCGTGTGACTGCCGATGTAGCCGGTCCCACCGGTGACGAGCGTGCGCATGCCGCGAGGTTAGGAGGACCGGCCCGAGGCGCGGCCACAATCGGCCGGTAGTTTCGGTGTCATGGCGTCACCCATCTCGCCTCGAGCGATCGCCTCGTTCCTCATCCTCACCGTCGCGGCGTGTGGCTGTTCGGGCGGTGATACCGGTGAACAGCTGGTGGGCGCCTGGGACCTCGAAGCGCTGGCCGTCGACGCCCGGGTGGTGTCGTTCCATGCCGACCTCGCCGCTTCGCAGATCGTGTTCGGCGATGACGGCCGGTTCCGGGGCCGGGCTCCCTGCAACGACTTCTCGGGCACGTGGTCGCTGGACGGTCGCCTCGTGCTGGGGGAGGTGATCATGAGTGCCGCGGCCTGTGCCGATCCCGACGGCGGCGACTCGATCATGGAAGCCGAAGATTTGTTGTTCTCGGCACTGTTCGAGTCGGGCCCCTTCGACGTGCGCCGCGAAGGTGCGGAGTTGGAGATGCGCACCGACGATGTCGTCCTCGGCTGGACGTCGAGCGGGCCGTGATCAGCCGGGGGCCACCGTGGGTCTCGTTCGCTCCCCGAAGTTCACGACGAGGGCGACGCCCACCACGACGAGCGCTCCGCCGGCGAGGACACCACGTCGTGGCACCTCGCCCAGCCAGAGCCATGCGATGAGCGTCGCCACCGGTGGTACCAGCCAGAGCACGGAAGCGAGTACGGAGGCGGGAAGCCGCTTGAGGGCAGCCGTCCAGAACACGAAGCCGATCGCCGATGCGAACAGGCCCAGGTAGACGATCGCCAGCGTCGACTCGGCCGTCGCATCCAGTGCCTGGCCGGGGAGACGGGTGGCGAACGGCAGGGCCAGCACTGCGCCCACCCATGCTGTGCCCGCCGTGACGTCGATGGCCCGATAGCGATCGAGCAGGGGCTTGGTGAGGACGATGAAGAGCGCCTGACAGACGGCAGCGCCCAGGATCGCCGCTGCGTTCAGCGCGACCCTCAGCTCGGTCGTCGCCGACAGGGCGACGATGGCCGCACCGGCGAATGCCACGGTCAGCCCCACGAGAGCGGTCCGCCCGAGCCGCTCCCCGAGGAACAGCCGGGCGAACAGGACGACCCACAATGGTGACGTGGCGATGAGGAGACTCGCCGTGCCCGCTGCGATGTCCTCCTCGCCGAACCCCAGCAGCAGCTGGTACAGCGTCATGCCGACGGCGCCGGCGAGGACGAATCGCGGCAGATCGGGGCGCTGCGGGACCCGGATGCGGAGCAAGGGAGCGAGCGCAACGAACGCCAGCGCGGCGACGAGCAGCCGCAGTGCAGCGAAGGCCGCCGGTTCGTAGCTCCGCAGCGCCACACGAATGGCGGCGAACGCAGACGCCCAGACGAGCACGGTGACGCCCGCCGAGGCGAGTGCGGTGCTGCGGTCTCCGTTCAGATGAGACCGAGCTCCGCAACCGTGTCGCGTTCGGCGGCGAGCTCCGCAGCCGACGCGTCGATCTTGCCGCGCGAGTAGTCGTCGAGCTCGAGGCCGGACACGATCTCCCAGCGCCCGTCACGGCACACCGTGGGGAACGACGAGATGAGGCCTTCGGGGATGCCATACGAGCCGTCGCTCGGGACCGACATCGAGACCCAGTCGCCGTCCGGGGTGCCGAGCGTCCAGTCGTGGACGTGATCGACGGCGGCGTTTGCGGCAGACGCCGCCGAGCTGGCGCCGCGCGCCTGGATGATCGCGGCACCACGCTTTGCGACCGTCGGGATGTAGTGGCTGTCGACCCACTCGTGGTCGTCGACCAGCTCGTAGGCCGATCGCCCGTTCACCTCGCAGTGGAAGAGGTCCGGATACTGGGTCGTCGAGTGGTTCCCCCAGATCGTCATCTTCGTGATGTCCGTGACGGGCACGCGGAGGCGCGATGCGAGCTGGGAGATCGCCCGGTTGTGGTCGAGTCGCGTCATCGCCGTGAACTGGCGCGGATCGAGATCCGGTGCGTTGCTCATGGCGATGAGGGCGTTCGTGTTGGCGGGATTGCCCACGACGAGCACTTTGACGTCGCGCGAGGCCGCTGCGTTCAGCGCTCTGCCCTGGGCCGTGAAGATCGCCCCGTTGGCCTCGAGGAGGTCCGCCCGTTCCATGCCTGCCTTGCGCGGCATCGCTCCCACGAGGATGGCGACGTCGGCGTCGCCGAACGCTGTCTCGGCGTCGTCGGTCTTCACCATGCCCTCGAGAAGCGGAAACGCACAGTCGTCGAGCTCCATGGCGACGCCGTCGAGCGCACCGAGGGCGGGTGTGATCTCGAGCATCTGGAGGATCACCGGGCGATCCGGGCCCAGGAGTTGGCCCGAGGCGATCCGAAAGAGGAGTGCGTATCCGATCTGGCCTGCTGCGCCGGTGACGGCGACTCGAAGTGGGGTGCTCATGGTGTCCACGCTAGCGGGGCGGTCGGCCCGGGATCGGAGGTGGACGTTTCTGTCGGACCTGCCTTCTACGATCCCCTCATGGCGCGCTTGCACATCGAGACGTGGGCCCCCGAGTACGGCGGTGCCTACGACACCGACGCCTCGCTGGCCGAGCCGGAGCGGGTCGACGAGACCGTCGAGGTGAGCGGTGCGTGGCGTCCCATCGAAGGTACCGACGACGGCGTCGAGAAGGTCGCGTTCGTCGACGGGGTGCGGAGGGTGGACGCCAGGCTCGTCATCGACGAGCCCACGGGGCCGGTGCCGGGTCTCTGCGGCACGTACGGCGTCGGTGCGGTCGTCTGGGACCGCACCGCCGGGCGTTCGAGTTTCGAGTCGATCGCGATCGACCGTCTGGCCGTGTTCGGCTCGGGTCGCGGCATGGCCGTGCCCGTCGCCGGTCGGATCGCCTATCGCTGCGAGTCCGTTGCGGGGTCGGACCCAGGGCTGCTCATCCAGCACTTCCACGGAGCGATGCGGCGCGCCGAAGGTCACCTCTCGGAGCGTCTCGCCCAGCAGGGCCTGTTCGTGATCGGCGACGGTCCGATCAACGACCTGTCGGCCACCGACAAGGTCGGCTACATCAAGACCCATCGCGTCCCCTACCTGTCTCCCGAGCGGGCGCCGATCATCGGCAGGCTGGAGCCGGGGCAGCGCACTCCGATGTTCCTCCTCGGCGCCGAGGGCACCTACGAGCGTTACTCCTGGTACGTCAAGCTGGCCCCTGTCCTCGGGGGGCATTCGTGGTCGGGTGTCGTGCGCTGCGAGGTGGCCGGAGCGCTCGGGGGCGAGCGAGCGTCGGCCATCGCAGACCGCACCGCCGCCCTGCTTCCACGGGTCGCCTCCGTCGAGCACGTCGACCCGCGCGCCCCGCAGAACCTCGTGCCCATCGGTGCCCTCGAACGGGAGCTGCGCCGCTCCCTGGGTGATGCCAACTTCGTCACACGTGAGCTACGGTCCGCCGTGATGCGCCAGGACGCCGCAGGGGTGATGACATGACGGACCGGGGGAGCGATCACGGTGTCGGGCGGGTGCTCGGCACCCAGCACACCTCGACGAGCGAGTTCCGCGTCGTCCTCGACGAGGACGAATACCTCCAACTCGACGACCTCGTCGTCGTTCGCACCGAGGTGCCGAAACGGGGCGAGGTGCGCACGTACGGCATCGTCACCGAAGCTGAAGCGATCTACGAGGGCGCCCAGTTCGAGAGCGACACCCATCGCATCGCCGCGGACGGTGTCCTGCCGGCCGCCAAGGTGCGCTCCGCTCGTGTCTCCGTCACCCGGGTGGATCCCGAGGTCTGGGTCTCGCCCGATCCCGGCGAGATCGCCGAGCGGGCCGAAGGCGAGCAGCGTCGCAAGGCCCTGTACGTCGACGAGATGGGCCGACCGCTGCCGGTCGGCATCGGCCGCGACGGCGAGCCGATGTACGTCGACCTCGACTTCTTCGACGGGCGCAAGGGCGGCCACATGTCGATCTCGGGCATCTCGGGAGTCGCCACCAAGACGTCCTTCGCGCTCTTCTTCCTCCGGATGCTCAGCGCCCGACCCGACGTGGTCGGCGAGGGTGCCGCCAACCTGCGGATCCTCGTCTTCAACGTCAAGGGCGAGGATCTGCTCTGGCTGGACAAGCGGAACCGGTTCTTCGACGAGGCCGCCGCCGAGACGTGGAACCGGCTCGGGGTCGACCCGGCGCCTTTCCCGTCCGTGTCGTTCTGGGCGCCACCTCTTCGGACCAGCGGAGGTGACGTGGTCGTACCCGACACCGGCGGCCGCCAGGGTGGTGTCGCCGCCTTCCGTTGGACTCCACGTGAGTTCATCGAGGAGGGTCTGCTGCGGTTCCTCTTCACCGACTCCACCGACAGCCGCAACCAGATCCCCTTTATCGAGGAACGGGTCCGGTCGCAGCTGGCCCGGTTCGCCGTGGACGTGGCGGGTGAGCCCGGTGCCGTCGTGCTGCGAGATCCCTCCGAGGGTCACCGACCCGGGGAGACGGTGGCGCCGAACCGTGGCGAGCGCGTCATCCGGACGCTGGACGACCTCGTTGACGCCATAGAGGAGTTCGTCGACCCGGAAGAGGGCGAGCCGGATCAGAAGTGGACCGGTCGGGTCCAGGCAGGCACCATCTCGGCGTTCTCGCGACGGCTCCGCGCTGCCACCCACCGGCTCGGGCATCTCGTCGGAGCGGGGGAGAGCCGGCGGATCGACCGGACGGCCGCCCAGGTCACGGTGGTCGGCATCCAGTCGCTCCACGACCTCGGCCAGCGCTTCGTCGTGGGGGCGCTGCTCGCGGAGACGTTCGCCGAGAAGGAGCGCACCGGCCAGCGCCTGCCGCTGTCGGTGGTGGTGCTCGACGAGCTCAACAAGTACGCCCCCCGGGAAGGGCCGAGCCCGATCAAGGAGATGCTCATCGACATCGCCCAGCGGGGCCGCTCGCTCGGGGTGCTGCTGGTGGGTGCGCAGCAGACCGCGTCGCGCGTCGCCCAGGAAGTGATGGAGAACGCCGCGATCCGAGTCGCGGGGCGGCTCGACGCCGCCGAGGCGGAGCGATCGGAGTACGGCTGGATGCTGCCCTCGACCCGGGCGCGGGCCCGCCTTCTCAAGCCCGGCACGATGGTCGTGTCCCAGCCGGCCATACCGGTACCGTTGGTGCTCGACTTCCCTTTCCCGCCCTGGGCGACGCGAAAGGAAGAGGTCGAGCACGACGACGACCCGTTCGACGGTCTGGCCTGACGACGGCACGGGGAACGAGGCGAGGGTGAGGGCGCTCCACACATCCGACTGGCACGTCGGGAAGCGGATCGGGCGATTCGACCGTTCCGACGAATACCGCGCCGTCATCGCCGAGGTGGCGGCCATCGCAGACGCCGAGGCCGTGGACCTGGTGCTCCACAGCGGAGATCTGTTCGACAGGCCCACACCGAGCGTCGAAGCCATGGGCATCGCCTTCACCGGGCTCGTCTCCCTGACGGCCGGAGGCACCCGCCCGGTGGTGGTGATCGCAGGCAACCACGACTCGCCTGGCTTCTTCGAGGCGCTGGCCCCCTTCCTCCGTGGTCAGAACATCCACCTCGTCGGCGACATCCACCGGCCTGATGCGGGTGGTGTGCTGGATCTCGACACGCCGGGCGGTCGGGCCGTCGTCTCCTGCTTCCCGTTCCTCCGTGAGGGCCGTGTCGTCGACTTTCTCGCCGAGGCCGACGAGTGGTACAAGGTCTACGCCGATCGGCTTGCTCGCATCTCGGAGACCTATGCGACACATGCCGCTTCCCTGGCCGGCGACGACGCCGTCACCTTCCTGCTCGCCCACTTTCTCGTCGGGGGCGCCAAGGTCCACGGGCACGGGGCGCCGCGGGGCGAGCGCGAGCTCCACATGGGCGATGCCTACACCGCCCGGGCCGAAGCCATCCCGGTCGGTCCGCAGTACGTGGCCCTGGGTCACATCCACGCTCCGCAACCCGTCCCCGGGGCTCGCACCCCCGCCGAGTACGCCGGCTCGCTGCTCGAGCTCGACTTCGGCGAGGCCGGTGAGCAGAAGCGAGTGGTCGTCGTCGATGCCGAGCCAGGTCTGCCCGCCCACGTCACCTCTGTCCCGCTGACGGCAGGTCGGCGCCTGATCCGGGCGACGGGCACATGGGCGGAGCTCAACGCGCGCGACGACCTGCGTGAGGCATATCTCGACCTGGTCGTCGAGACCGCCGGCCCGGATCCCGAGCTCGCCGAGCGCGTCCACGCCGAGTTCGATCATGTCGTCAAGGTGAGGGCCGAGTATCCACGTGACGAGGTCGAGGTGGAGGAGCGGCGGCATCGCACGCTCGAAGAGCTCTATGCCGACTACTTCACCACCGTCGAAGGCGTGGCGCCCCCGGACGAGCTCATGGCGGCGTTCCGTGAGGTGCTCGAGGAGGTCGGCAGTGCGCCCGCTTGAGCTGACCGTACGCAACTTCCGGTCGTTCGCCGGCGAGACCCGGTTCGACTTCCGGGATCGCACGTTGCTCGGTGTCGTGGGACCGATCGGTTCGGGCAAGACGAGCATCCTCGATGCCGTCGCCTATGCCCTCTATGCGAGGACGCCCCGCGTCGCTTCGTCGATCCGCGATCTCATCCACCAGCGCAACGACACGGCGGTCGTGAGTCTCCTCTTCGACGTCGATGGCGAGACCTGGCAGGTCACGCGATCGATCCGAAAGAGCCAGAGCAGCCACACGCTGCAGCATCTCGACAGCGACGGCGCCGCCGTCGAGACCCTCACCCAGAAGGTCGACGTCGACGCACGCATCGAGGATCTCCTCGGTCTCGACTTCGACGGTTTCAGCCGTTCCGTGCTCCTCGCCCAGGGCCGATTCGCCGAGTTCTTGTCGGCGCAGCCGGCTCAACGGGATCGGGTCCTCAAGGGCGTATTCGGACATGAGCGCATCGACCGCATGCGGCAGGCCGCCAAAGATCGGGTCGCGAATCTGAGCCTCGACATCGAGAAGCTCACGGGCCGGCTCGAAGCTCTGGCCGCCGCCGAGGCGAGGCTCGGCGAGCAGCGTGAGGAGCTCGAGACGTTGGCCGCCCGGCTCGAATCGCTCGAGAAGGTGAAGCCGCGTGTGGACGATCTGGACGAACGGCTCCGTGCGATCACCGCACGCCACGAGGCCATCACGACGCGTTCGGCTGCCGTGAGCCGCCGGCTCGGTGAACTCCCGGTCTCTGCCGACGTCACCGGCATCGTCGACGACGTCGATCGAGCCACAGCGAAACGCGCCGAGCTCGCCACTGTGCTCGCAATGGAGCAGAAGACCCTGCAGGACGCCGAAGCGGCACTCGATCGGCTCGGAGACGAAGCCGCAGTGCTCGAGGAGGCCGGCGAGTTGGTGACCATCCTCGGCTCCGTCAGGTCGAAGCGGGACGAGCGGCGCACCCGGCTCGAGGCGTTGCAGGCGGCCGGTGTCGAGTTCGAGGCGGCCCACGCCGCAGCGATTGAGCGACACGCGCAGGCAGAGGCCACGGCCGCTGCCGACGACGAGGCGCGACGAGCGGCGATCGACGCCGAGCGTGTGGCGAGGGAACGTCTGGAGCGGGCCAGGCACGACAACATGGCGCACGCCCTGCGCGGCCGACTCGCCGAGGGCGACCCGTGCCCGGTCTGCATGCAGGACGTCGTTCGGTTGCCTGCCGGGGGCGAGGCAGCCGACCTCTCCGAAGCGGAACGAGCGATGGAGACGGCGGCCGCGGCGGTCGAAGGGGCCAGGGCCACCGCCGATCGCACCCAGGCTCGTCTGGCTACCGCTGTCGCCGAGGTGGCAGCCGCCGCCAAGCAGCTGGCGGTCTCCGTCGAGGAGACCGCAGGCCTGCAGTCCGATCTCGGGGCGACCGAGGCGGAGTTGAAGGCGATCACGACCGAGCTGACCGAGGTGCTGGGGGAGGGCGACCCGGCCTCTCTCCTGAAGGCGCGGCGCACCGCTCTCGAGAGCGGGCGAGCTGCGGCAGATCGGGCTCGGAAGGCGGTCGATCGAACCCGGGCCGCCCACGACCAGGCGATTCGTGACGAGCAGACCGCCACGAAGCGGCTCGCAGAGATCCGGCTGGCCGCCACCCGGATCGCTTCCGCGCTCGACCTCGACTTCGAGCCGGACGGCGACACGCCCGGCGATCTCGCCGCCGCCCTCCGGTCGCTGCGATCGGGTCTCGAGGGCGAGCAGGCGGGTCTCGCCACCGAGGCGGAAGAGTTGAAGGTCGAGCGATCCGCCATCGAGGAAGAACGCCGCGAGGTGATGGAAGCCGTCGCGGTGACGGGTGACCTCGCCATCGAGATCACCAGCGTGGCGTCGCGCGTCGACACCATCGCCGAGCAGATCGCTCGCGTCGAGAAGGACCTCGCTGCGCAGGCCGACGATCGACGGCGACTCGAAGCGCTCGAGTCGGGTCGCGATCGCTTCGCCCGGATCGCGGCGGACCTCACCGATGCCAAGTTCGTCCGCTATTTGCTGGACGACGAGCGCATCCGGCTGGGTGAACTCGCCTCCGACCACTTCCAGCGTCTCAGCTCGGGTCGCTACCGGTTCACGGGGGACGGCAAGTTTGGCATCGTCGATCTGGCCACGGCCGACGTCGAGCGGAAGGCAGACAGCCTGTCGGGCGGCGAGACGTTCCTCGCATCCCTGGCGCTGGCGCTCGGGCTGGCCGAGATGGTGGCTCGCTCCGGGGGGCGCCTCGACGCCTTCTTCCTCGACGAGGGCTTCGGCACCCTCGACCCGGAGCACCTCGACCTGGCCATGGAAGGCATCGAGCGCCTCGTCACGGACACCACTTCGCGGCTCGTCGTCGTCGTGAGTCACGTGCCCGAGCTACGGCAGCGGATCGAGGACCTCATCGAACTGGACAAGGACCCGCTCACGGGCGACTCCGTCGTGATCAGGGGCCTCACGACCGGGCCGGCAACTGCCGGCGCGATCGTCACCGTTTGAGCAGGCCCTCGATCCTCCGACCGGCGATGGCCAGACCGACGGCGCCCAGTGCCACCAGGTAGGCGGCGTGACCGATCATCGACCAGTCGGCGACACCGAGGATGAACCCTCGCACGAGCTCGGTGCCGTGATAGAGCGGGGAGAGCTTCACGATCCCTTGCACCGCACCGGGATACTCGCCGATCGGGGTGAACGTCGCCGAGAAGAGGAAGAGCGGCATCGTCACGAGCGTGACGAGATCGAAGTCCTGCCAGGAGCGCATGTAGGTCGTCGCCGCCAGACCGACGCCGCCGAATGCGATGCCGATGAGGAGCGCCGCCGGTAGGGCGAGGAGTCCCAGCGGTGACGACATGTAGCCGAGAACGGTGACGACGACGAGAAACGCCACGGCATAGAGACCCCCGCGGAGCAGCGAGAAGCCGATCTCGCCGATGGCGATGTCGCGCGGCTCCATCGGCGTGGCGAGCATGGCGTCGTAGATCTTCCCGTACTTGAGCTTGAAGAAGATGTTGGTGGTGGATTCGAAGACGGCGCCGTTCATCGCCGAGGCGGCGAGCAGCGCAGGTGCGACGAATTCCTCGTACGAGATGAGCGTTCCTCCCGGGCCCTCCACCTCGCCGATCAGCACGCCGAGGCCGACGCCGATCGAGAACAGGTAGAACAGCGGCTCGAAGAACCCGCTGAGGACCACGGTCCACGCCCGCCGATTGACGCGGATCCCGCGCTCGATCACGTGACGTGCCCTTCTCCTGCCGACCAGTCGGGCGGGGGTCGGCCGTCGTCGCAGCAGCGTGTCGGTCACGGCAGCAACCTCCGCTGGAGATAGCGATGAGCGAGAACGGCGCCCAGCACGGACAGAGCTGCGAGATAGCCAATGCTCATCCATGCCGGGAACACGGTCTCGGCACCGAGACCGACGGCCCTGGTCAGCTCGACGCCGTGCCACAGCGGCGTCGCATAGGCGACCGGTTGGAGCCACCCGGGCAGTTGTGAGATCGGGAAGAACGTCCCCGAGAACAGGTAGAGCGGGATGATCCCGAACCGGAAGACGGTCGTGAGACCCGCCTCAGACTCCCGCGTCGCCGTCCATGCCGTCATGAGCGCGGCAAAGGCCGTACCGGTGAGCGCGGCAGGGAAGATGGTGAGGATGCCGGGCCACGGGCTCATCGCACCGAAGAGCACCGCGATGAAGACGAAGATGGCCGACGTGGCGAGCAGCTTGGCGGCGATGAACAGCACGTGGCCGCGCACGAGCGCGCCGACGGTCACCGGCGTCGCCAGCATCGCATCGAACGTCTTGAGCCACTTGATGCCGGCCATGACCGGCCAGGATCCGTCGAACGCCCCGGTCTGCATTCCCTGTGCGGCAAGCAGCCCGGTGGCGAGGAACTCGATGTAGGGAGCGCCCTCGAGCGCAGCCGCACCAGAGCCGCGGTCGATGATGTTGCCCAGGATGACGCCCATCGCTGCCAGGAAGAGGATCGGATTCAGGAACGTGGTGATGACGGTGCCGCGCCAGATGCGGCGATACCGCATGGCGCTCGACTCGAACACACGGAGGGTCGCGACGGCCATCAGTCCTCGAGGCTCCGTCCGGTGAGGCGCAGGAAGACGTCCTCGAGGGTCGAACGCCTGGCGAGCGTCTGCTCGGGATGGATGCTGCGATGGACCAGCTCCTCGATCGTGTGGTCGCCGTCATCCGTGTAGAGCAGCACTCGGTCGGGGAGCACCTCCATCCGCTTCGACAGACCGTCGAGGTCGTCGAGATGATCTTCCTGGGTGCCGACCTCGAAGCGGAGCTCCACCACCTCTCTGGTCGAGTACCGCGAGATGAGCTCGGCGGGGGAACCCTCGGCTGCGATCTTGCCTTTGTCCATGACCACGAGCCGGTCGCACAGCTGCTCGGCCTCGTCCATGTA
>JABAOD010001937.1_pt6 | contig 26059 bp, 24 predicted proteins | sample 7062151 | NCBI WGS metagenome assembly JABAOD01 (sample SAMN14538626, study PRJNA623070) | marine sediment metagenome | biome: marine biome [ENVO:00000428]; feature: marine pelagic biome [ENVO:01000023]; material: deep marine sediment [ENVO:00002113] | place: India: Gulf of Khambhat ... | reverse complement strand
ACGCAGACAACTGGGCCACCGTCGAAGGAAGCTTCTCTGTTGCACCTTGCACCCTGCCCGATGATCATCTTGACCTGTTCAGCCAGTCGATCGAGGACACTCAGACTTTCCTGGCCTGCTACACGATTACTGCCGGCAGCGGGTTCTGGATCATCCCGCCTGGCGATGTGTTGTTCGGCGCCCGTAGCGAGATTCGACTGAACGATGGTTTCGTGGTCCAGGACGGCGCTGTTTTCACCGCGGTCATCGACCCTTCGGTTGGCGCTCCGCCTCCTTGAGCACGACGCTCGTTCTTGCCGACGTCTTCACAAGTGCGAGAGGTCGGTGCCGCCTAGCACGGAGGGGCCGTCTGACCGGAGTCCTCTGGCGCTAGCCTGCGTTCGTCACCATTCGCGTAGCGAGATGGCGGAAATGCTCGCAGGTGCAAGGCTAACGAGGGCAGGCACCGCAGCAGTACTCGAAGTACGTCGATGATAGCTGACTGGGCAGATCGCAGCAGATGCGAACCGATACGGATTTACGGTAGGAGGACTGGCGAGAAACGCGGGCTAGACCGACGGGCTGTCAAAGGCAGGCAGGAGACGGAGCCTGCGGATGCAGAATGCGTCGGCGATGACGCCCGAGCCGTCCCTGCCCGAGAATACGAGCCTTAGGGTGCGCCCACCATTCTCGATCCACCTGGTCGGCAGCCGATAGGAATGGGTCTTGGCGTAGTCCCATCGGGGTGTGTGGTAGACGCTTCGCCAGGGTCCCCAGGGCTCTGATGCTTCGAAAAGGCCCCAGCCACCCTGATGGTCGAAGCCGAGCGCCATGAGATAGCGCCCCAGCCCTGGGTTGTGGATCACCTCGATACGGCGACATCCTTGCGCGAACTCCAAGACCCCGCGGCGCTCGGCGAGGACAGCACTCCAGCGCGGTCGTCCGGTCTCGTCGATGCCGGCGAAGAACTCGTATGAGGACTGGTCGAGCAGCCGGCGCTTCGGAACGCGTGCCAGAATCACCCGGTCGTCCGAGCTGTAGGCGCTGGGACCGTCCTGCGAGAAAGTGTAAACGTAGTCGTCCCGCGCTCCGGCGTAGTCGCGGCCGAAGTTGAGGAAGGAAGGGCTGCCGAAGCTCTCGGTCCATCGGAATCCCCACTGCCAGCTTCTGCCTTGATCAGTGGACCAGGCGATCTGGGAGTTGCCGAGGTTGCGGACCCACATGTACAGGGTTCCGTCTACCGAGATGAGACCGCTGGCCTTGGCTCCGTGCCGGCCGTCCCCCTCTCGCTCGCCGGTCGAGGATCGCACGTTCCTGGCCGTGAAGGCGTCCGGCCCGCCGTCGAGCTGCGCAAAGCCGAGGCTCAACTTCCGGTCCACGCGGGGCTCGAATCCCCAGCCATCGCCGTAGGCCGCAAAGAGCGTATCGTCGGCCGTCCAGGTAAGCGGCCAGTTGTCGCTGCCGTGAGCGCGACACTCGACCGCTTCAGGTGGATCGAACCAGGCGCCCCCGTATTGCTCGCTCCAAGGGACCGGAATCGGGCTGAACAGATCTCCTAGCGGGTCCATCACCTCGTGGCTCAGCGCCTCCATGAGCGAGGCCAATGAGCCGCCCGGTGCTGTGCCAGGGAGGGACTCTCCGAGGCGTACGACAACGAGGTCTAGGCTGGGCACGACCAGTAGCAGCTGATGGCCCGCGCCAACCGCCGCAAAGGCCCCTCGCGGCAGGTTGTTCCAGACGCCGCGTGCGTTGCTCCACCAGCCGGCCGCCGGAACCGGGATGCTGTTGGGTGGATCGGCAGGAGCCGCCATCGAGACCGGAATCGTCACCGCTTCGATGGCTTGCGGGTCCAAGATCTGCCGGTCGCCCGAGCGGCCTCGACGCAGCAGCAGCCGGCCGACCGCCAGGAGCGCGCGTGGCGAGATCGAGCCCCCGCCCCAGGTGGCCCACACTCGCAGGCCATCAACCTCGAACGGCTCACCGTAGCCCATCGACCACTCTTCATCTGCGATACCCAGAGGTCGGAAGAGTCGTTGCTGTAAGAAGTCGCGAAGATCGGGCCTGCCGGCGTGCTGCAAAGCTCTCGCGATACCGTACGAAAGGACGGCAAAGCCGGGGTTGCTGTACGAGACGCGCTGGCCGGCGGGGGCCGACAACGGCGTCTCTGAGATGGCGAGGTGGATCGGCGTCCGCTTGGGGTCCCGCTTCCAGAAGTCCTCTTCCCACGGTTGCCGCTCTGGGCCGCGCGCAGCGGCATCGGCGAGCCCGGAGGTGTGGCTCGCCAGCTGCCGAATCGTCAGCTCCCGCCGCTTCGGGTCGGCTTTCCAAGCGGTCATATAGTTCTCGATCGGATCGTCAAGCTGGATGAGACCGCTGTCCAGCGCCAGCGCGAGGCCCAGCCCCCCAAACAGGCCCTTTGCCAGAGATGCCGTGTAGTGGCGGCGCGTCGATGACCGCCCATCGGCATACCACTCGTATACCAGCCGGTCATTGCGGAGGATCAGTAGAGCAGCCGTATCCTTCCCCGCAACGGTCTCTGCCCACCGGGCGAGGTCGTTCGGGCGGAGACCGGCATGGGGATCAGCGACGGGCGAGTCCTCCGAGCCGCCGCCCGAGCATGCCAAGGTGCTCGCCAGGCCGAGTAGCGCACCCACCGTGAGGCTGCGCCGCTTGCGAGTGGTCGATCGGTCTACTGCGCGACCCTGTCTGAAACAGATGTTCTGACCGCGATCGGGGGCAGGTGATCTCAGCGACTCGACCGTGGTCAATCCTCGGCGCCTCCGCGTGCTCGCAACGTGAAAGCCTTGCCATACGCTCCGTAGTCGAAGGCCGACTCGGCTCGCCACTCGGGATGAGCTTCCAGGAACTCGCCGAAGGCCCGTCTCTCACCGCGATCGGCTCTGCCGTCGAAGGCGTTCCAATCGTCGAAGACCAGGATCGATCCGTCCTGCAGGAGGCCTCTGACAAAAGGCCAGGCGATGCGAGTCGATTCGTAGAGCACGCAGTCGAACAGAATGACGGCCGCGGCCCGCAATGCGTGCTGCCGCTTCGTCTCCTCGGTCAGAGTCTTGTCGAAGAAGCCCGGGACGAGAACCGTCCTCTGCCAGTCGATGCCATGCGCACTCAGCATCTCTTGCACGCGGCCGAGGCCGACAGTGAACTGACCGCGAGCATAATCTCCCTTGTAGTCGTCGATGCCCTTGACCTCGGGGAAGCCCTCGAACGAATCGAAGCCGAAGAACCGCATCGACCGATTGCCCAGTCGGTTCATCACCTGTTGGGCATACCAGAGCGTGTAGCCGCGAAAGACTCCGAACTCCAGATAGTCCCCCTCGAGGCCGGCTTCGTGGGCGGTGGTCAAGGCGCGCTCGACCGCAGCGGGAGTTTCCTGGCTGTCGGGCCTGAAGGATGACGGCCGTAGGGCCTGCTCCGCCCTGCGGGCAAGGGGCCGTAGACCCAAGAGGTGGAGTGCCCGGCCAATGCGAGTTCGCAGCGTGTGTTTCAGGGCTACGGCCTTTCGATCCGGCTCGGTTGGATAGGGTGAGTCGCTCGATAGGAGTCAGCAGCTACTTGGCAAAGCGGCGCTCAAGGCCGAGCTTGCCGCCACGGAGAATCGACCCAGTAGTCGACGGACTCCCCAGCGAGCGCGCCAATGCACCCACGCGGCCGACCGAGTATACTCGTTGCCGGTGCGTGTTGAGGGAGATCCGCGCATAACCGCGCTTGCGCCAGCCGACCGCAAACCCGCGCAGCCCTTCCGTTTTTCTCGTGCAGAGCATGCTCGCGTCTTTCGAACACGGTGCCGCCGCAAGCGCGAGGCCCTGCCGTGACTGAGACCCGGCCCGCCGCAACGCCGCCGCCGTCTCGATCCGAGACGGCGGAGTCTCCGGAGCTGACGGCACGGCTGGAGCCGTTCGACTCGTACTGGCAGGCTCCCGAGGATCCCGCTGCCGGGTACCGGTCCTTCAATCAGTACTACCGTCACAACTTCCTTCCCCACATCCCCGGCGACAGGACCGCCAGCATCCTCGTCGTGAGCTGCGGTCCCGGCTACCTCGTCCAGCTGCTGGCGGACGAGGGCTTCGACAACGTGCTCGGCATCGACTCCGATCCCGGCAAAGTGGGTCATGCGCTGGAGAGAGGCTTGAACTGTCGCGTCGAGAGGGCTTTCCCTTTTCTGGCGGAGAAGATCGATCAATTCGACGTCATCGTCTGCGAGCAGGAGCTGAATCACCTGACGAAGGCCGAGATGGTGCGATTTCTAGCGCTCTGTCGAGCGAGCCTGAGGAGCGACGGTGTGCTGATCGTCTACGGTTTGAACGGGGCTAATCCGATCACCGGCGCCGAGGCCCTGGCACAGAATCTGGACCACTTCAACACCTTCACTGAGTACAGCTTGAGACAGCTGCTGGAGCTTGCGGGCCTCCGGGATGTAAGGGTGTTCCCGCTCAGACTCTACGTCTTTTACAGGAATCCGCTGAACTATGTGGGAATTGCCTTGACCGCGGTCCTGAGCCTGATATTCAGAGCCTGCTTTCTCCTCTATGGGAAGAAGAACAGGATCTTTTCGAAGAAGATCGCAGCCGTCTGTCGAAAATAGAGCCTGCCGAGCCCACGACTCCTTTGCATGGTCGGCTGTTAGTGGCAAGGCCGCCGGGACAGCTCGAGGGGAGGACCGATGAGGGTTCTGATCACTGGAGGAACGGGCTTCCTGGGCAGCAGCATGGCCCGTCGACATCTGGCGCGGGGAGACAGCGTGCGCGTGCTGGCCAAGGAGGCAACGGCGCTCGAGGAAGCGGTCGCGCGTCAACTCCGCGCCAACGGTGTGGAGNNGTGTGGAGGTCCTGGTGGGAGACATTGCCGATACGGATCTCTCACGGCAGGCGCTCGAAGGAGTGGACCTCGTCTATCACATCGCCGCAGCGATGAGGGAAGCCAACGTACCGGACTCCCATTTCTGGCAGGTCAACGTCGAAGCGACAAAGCGACTCCTCAGCCAGAGCCACGACGCGAAGGTGCGGAGGTTCCTGTATTGCGGCACCAGTGGGGCGGTGGGTCCGAGCCACGGGCGGATGACGGATGAGGAGACGGAGTGTCGTCCGAAGGACATCTACCAGGTCACCAAGCTGGCCGCCGAGCGAGCCGTCCTCGAGTTCGGACGTGACCGCGACCTGGAAGTCTCGGTGGTGCGCCCCGCCGGGGTGTATGGACCGGGCGACGGCCGCTTGCTGAAGCTGTTCCAGATGGTTCAGAAGGGTTGGTTTCTTCTCGTTGGCCCCGGCCGCGGGAAGCACCATCTGATCTACATCGACGACCTGCTTGACGGCATGGCGCAGGCGGCCACCCGCGCGATCGCCGTGGGGCGCTGCTACAACCTGGCCGACGCCCGCCCGGTGCCGCTGCGCGAGCTGGTGCAGGTGCTGGCGGCGCAGCTGGGCGTGCGCTGTCGGGTCGTGCGCGTGCCCTTCGCCCCCATGCAGCTGCTGGCAGTGGCTCTTGAAGGTGCGATGCGGCCGTTGGGAATCCAGCCACCTCTCTATCCCCGACGACTCGATTTCTTCCGGCACGACGAGCATTTCGATATCTCACGGGCTCGCCGCGAGCTCGGCTTCGAGCCGCAGGTGCCGCTCGCCGAGGGCCTGGCGCGAACGGCGGCGGCCTACCGGGCCGAGGGGTGGCTCTAGGATGACCGCCCGCTTCTAGGCCATGCGCATCCTGGCCTTCAACTACGAGTATCCGCCTCTCGGTGGTGGTGGCGGCGTGGTCTTCAAGGACCTCTACGATGAGCTGGCGACACGGCACCAGGTGACCGTGATCACGACCCACTACCCGAAACTGCCACGCCGGGAGAGGCACGGCAACCAGGAGATCCTACGCGTGCGGGTCCTGGGCCGTAGCGCACTCAGTACGGCCACCATGTCCTCGATGCTCACCTACCCCCAGGCGAGTTGGTTGCTCGGCAGGAAGCTTCTGAAACGCCAGCGCTTCGATCTCATCAACTCTCATTTCGTGGTGCCGACGGCGCCCAGCGCGCAGCTGCTGGCGACTTCATTCAAGGTGCCCCACGTGTTGAGTTTGCACGGGGGAGATCTCTACGATCCCTCGAAGAGGATGTCGCCGCATCGGCTGCCGGTCGTGCGGCGGCTGATCCGCGCCTTGATCCAGAAGGCGGACCGAGTCGTCGCGCAGTCCACCGACACCGTCGACAGCGCGCGCCGCATCTACCGGATCGATCGGCCGATCGACGTCATCCCACTGGGGATCGTCCCCTACCCGGTGCGTGCGAGCGAGCGCAGCGCCTTCGGTATCGGCGACGACCGTTTCGTGATGGCAACCGTAGGGCGGCTGATCCCGCGCAAGGGCCTCGAGGAACTGCTGCGCGTCATCCACGACCTCGACGACCCACGCGATCTCCTGCTGGTGATCGGCTCGGGTCCGGCCCGGCCGGCCCTCGAGCGCCTGGCGGCGGACCTGGGGATCGAGAACAGGGTTCGCTTTATGGGTTGGGTCAGCGAGGAAGAGAAGTGGGACCTGCTGGCACTGTCCGACCTCTACATATCGACGAGCATGCATGAGGGCTTCGGCCTGGTCTTTCTGGAGGCCATGCACTGCGGCCTGCCGGTCGTCTGCTACGACCGGGGAGGTCAGGGCGACTTTCTCGAGGACGGCAAGACGGGAGCACTCGTGCCGCTGGGCTCCAGGGGCGATTTCGCCCGCGCCGTGCGCCGTTTCAAGGACGGTAGCGAGTTGGCGAGATCGTGCTCCGCCTTCAACCGGGAGCGGGTCAGGGAGTTCTACATCGATCGCTACAGCGAGCGCCACGAAAGGCTGTTCGAAGAGGTAATCGGTCGATGAAGCGACGGCTGGAACCCCTCGCCGCGGGCGAGTTCGACCTCGTGGTCATCGGCGGTGGCATCTTCGGTGCTTGTGCGGCCTGGGACGCCACCCAGAGGGGCCTCTCGGTCGCCCTCATCGAGCGATCGGATTTTGGCGCCGCCACCTCCGCGAACTCCTTCAAGATGATCCACGGCGGGATCCGTTACATCCAGCACGGAGATCTGCCGCGACTGCGCACGTCCAGCAATGAGCGGCGGGCGTTCCTCCGCATCGCGCCCCACCTCGTCAGGCCGTTGCGGATCCTGGTGCCGACCTTCGGGCACGGGATGCGGGGCCGCATGGCCCTGCGGGCCGGAGTGGGCCTTTACGATCTCTTGACTCGCGATCGCAACCGCGGCCTGAGAGACCCGAGTCGGCAGGTGGAGCCTTCCCGGATGGTCTCCCGGGAAGAGGTGCTGAGGCTCTTCCCCGCCCTGCGCAGCGAGGGACTTACCGGCGGCGCAATGATCTGCGAGGGTCAGATGCACAACCCACCACGGCTCGTTCTGTCGTTCGTGCGCAGCGCTGTCGAGAGCGGCGCGGTGGCCGCCAACTACCTCGAGGCAGTCGAGTACCTACTCGAGGGTGGGCGCGTGAGGGGCGTGAGAGCGCGGGACCTGATCGCCGGCGACGAGTTGACCCTGCGAGCCCGGGTGGTGTTGAACGCAGCCGGCCCCTACGCCGGNNTTGCTGGACAGTGCCGGGCCGAGCGGGCGGCGGCCGGGGGTGCCTCTGTCTCGGGACGCCTGTTTCGTGGTCCGGCGTCGACTGACCCCTTCGGGCATCGGCCTGGCGGTGCAGGGCGCCACCAGGGATCCGGACGCACGATTCAGCCGGGGTGAGCGCCACCTGTTCCTCGTGCCGTGGCGTGGTCACACGCTGGTCGGCGTATGGCACAAGGTCTATGGTGGCCACCCGGATCGATTCTCGGTGGCGCCGCAGGAGCTCGACGACTTCATCGCCGAGATCAACGCCAGCTGCCCGTGGCTCGCCGTGGGCCGCGAGGACGTCAGCATCGTCAATGCGGGTCTCGTCCCCTTCGGCGAGAACCCGTCGGACGCGACGCACCTGAGATACGGCCACCGCTCCAAGCTGGTGGATCATGCCGACAGCGATGGGCGGGAAGGGTTGATCACCCTGATCGGCGTACGTTTCACGACCGGACGTCACGAGGCGAGCCGTGCCGTCGACCTGGTATTTCGCAAGCTGGGATACAGGGGACCGAGATGCCGTACGGCGGAGACGCCGGTGTGGGGAGGCGACATCACCGATCTCGAGGCGATGACCCGAGATATCTCTCGCAGCCTGTTCGAGCGCGGGGATCAGGAGGTCGCCAGGGCACTGGCACTGAACTACGGGTCGTCGTACGAGGAGCTCGCCGACTGCTTTCGGGAGGCGCCGGAGCTGGCGAAGACGATCGGCGAGAGCACCACCTTGAGAGCCGAAGTGGTCCATGCCGTGCGCGAGGAGATGGCGCAGACGCTGTCGGACGTGATCTTCAGAAGGACCGACCTGGCCACCGCGGGGCTCCCCGGCGGTGCCGAGCTGTCGATCGCTTCCGGCCTGATGGCGGCCGAGAAAGGCTGGGGCAGGGCGCGGCTCGAACAGGAGCTCGAGGAGGCGAGCCGCTCTCCGATTCTGGCGCGGGCGCTGGCCTGAGAAACGCCGGCGAGGCGCTGGCCCGGTGGAAGCTCTGGCCGGACGGTCAACCGCTGCCGGGAGCGGCGTCCGGACTCGCTTGAATCAGGTAACGCAGGTAATTGGGTTCCAGGACCGCGAGGGCCTGGCAGGCCGAGAGCCTGGGTCGAGCCTGACCGTCCGCGAGCTCGAACAGGTCCCTTGCCCCGCGCCCGGTGAGCTGTTTGCCTTGGAGGGAGAACAGTCCCTTCCGGTACTCGGCCACTGCCTGGGCGAGGCTGGAGGCCCTCAGCGGTGAGGTGCTCAGCAACAGGCCGTTGCGGGAGGCGTAGTAGTCGAGACGCATGCGTGTGCCGCCACGCGCCGACACTCCGGGCAGAATGGAACCCAGCAGGAGCATGGCCGTGTCGGTCCGATCGATTTTGTTGCGCCGGATCTTCGTCTCTTCGTCGTCGACGATGATCGGATGCCGGGTGTAGGCCACGGGCAGCGTCCGCTCGAGCCGCCCGTACAGCTGCAGGGTTCTCAGATAGCTGGTGAGGCGCCGCTGAACCGCGCCGTGGTGCACGGCGTATGCGGGCTCTCCCGCGTTCTCGCGCGCGTAGAGATGGGCCGCCTGGCTCATGCGATCTCGCGCGTCTACGGAAAGATGATCACAGACGTAGCGCACGTTGCAGCCGATATCGAACTCACGGCAGCAGTCGGATTGCACCAGATCATTGAGCACGTCACACTGTTCGGTGATGCCGCGCGGGAGGTCCATGTAGACCTCGAGGGACGTGTCCACGTCGGCAGGCGCGAGACCGAGGCGGTAGACGGTCTGCGAAGGCGTTTCGCCCTCGCGCGGCGAAGCATCGGAGTCCGGGGGCTCCTGGGATCGGGGGGCACGGGTCGCAAACAGAACCACGCTCGAAATCGCTGCCGTGGACACCACCACGACAGTGAGCACTGCTTTGACCGTGGTTCGCAGAGACATGGCGTGGAACGCCGCCTCGGGCGCTGCGACGTCCAGGGAGGCTACCACGAGCGCCGCCAGCGGGATGCCAAGGCGTATGGGAGCGTTGTCTGTCACCGAGAGTTTCCCTGCGCCACCGGTGGCAAGCCTGCATGCGTTCGCAATGACGGCACCTGCAAGCGTCCAGGCCCGCTTCAGGCGCCAGGCGGGACCTTTCCCGAGGTAGGATAGTCAGCGAGGAAGCGAGTCGCCTACCGATGAGGGAGTCCGCAGAGCTGATCGACCTGTCGGTCGTCGTGCCGGTGCATGATGAGGCCGACAACGTCGGTCCTCTCTACGAGGAGACGGTCGCGGTTCTCGGCCCCCTGGAGCAGCGGTGGGAGCTTGTGCTCGTCGACGACGGCAGCCGGGACGACACGTTCGCCCGGGCCCGAGAGCTCGCCCGCCGGGACCATCGGGTGCGGGTGGTCAAGCTGACCCGCAACTACGGTCAGACAGCCGCGCTCCAGGCGGGCCTGGACCACGCCGGCGGTCAGATCATCGTCACGATGGACGGCGATCTGGAGAACGATCCTCGCGATATTCCCCGCATGCTTGCGGTTCTCGAGGAAGGCTACGATGTCGTTTGCGGCTGGCGCAAGGATCGGCAGGGGAGCTTCTGGACTCGGAGAGCGCCTTCGTGGGTCGCCAACCGGCTGATCGGTCTGCTGACGGGCGTCAAGGTGCACGATACCGGCTGCTGCCTGCGCGCTCACCGACGACGGGTCGCGGAGCAGGCGCATCTCTACTCGGACATGCACCGGTACATGCCGGTGATTCTGGAGAGATCCGGCTTCTACCACACCGAGATCGTCGTCAACCACCGCCTGCGGCGGTTCGGGCGCAGCAAGTACGGGCTCGGCAGGATCTGGAAGGTCGGCCTGGACCTGATCTCTCTGGCGATGATCTCCAGGTTCTCTTTCCAGCCGGCGCAGTGGTTCATCATGCTGGGCCTGCCGTTCCTGTTCTTGACGGTGGTGTTTGCTGCGGGAGCGGGCTATCTCTACCTGACTGCCGACAGCGCAGAGGGCTTCCCGGTGGTCTTACCGGCAGCGGCGGTGCTCTTTGCCTTCAGTTTCCTCCAGCTGCAGATCATGGCACTGCTAGGTGAGCTGGTCTTGTGGTCCGGCGACGAGGAGGTGGTGGAGTCGTTCAGGGATTCCGAGGAGGAGAGCAGATGAAGGAGCCCGGCGGAGTGCCGCGCGTCTCGGTCGTGATGCCGCTGGTCCAGGAGAGCGCGGAGTTCCTGCCGCGGGTCCACGCCGTGCGCGCCGCCCTGGAGGAATCGGGACGAGCCTTCGAGCTCCTGGTTGTGGTCGACGGCAGGGAATCCCCATTGCTGCCCGAGCTCAGACGGCTCCGGGACGAGAATCGGGGGCTCCTCTCCCTCGTTGTGCTGTCGAAGAAGTTCGGCGAGTCGACCGCCCTGATGGCTGGGTTCCGGAACGCACGCGGCGAGCAGATCCTGGCCCTCTCGGAGAACGCCCAGGTGGAAGCCAGCTCCTTGATGGGGGCGGTCGAGCGACTCGATGAGGACGGCGTCGACGTCGTCGTCGGCCGCCGCTATCCGCGCCGGGACTCGGTGTTCAACCGGGCCCAATCGGCGGCGTTTCACTGGGTCGTGCAGCGGTTGACCGGCACCCGGTTCCGTGACCTGAGCTGCAGCGTCTGGGCGATGAAGCGCGCGGTGGCCGAGGAACTGACCCTGTATGGGGATCTGCATCGGTTCATCCCGATTCTCGCCGCCAACCTCGGTTTCGAGGTCCAGGAGGTCGACATGCAGCACCGGCTTCAGAAGCGGCGCTGGCAGATGTTCGGGCCGGGGGCCTACTTCCGGAGGTTGGTGGACGCGCTGACAGTGTTCTTCCTGGTTAGGTTCACGCGCAAGCCGCTGCGATTGTTCGGAGCGGTGGGACTGCTGGCGGCCGCCGCCGGAAGCGGTGTGACCCTCTATCTCGGCATCTACCGCCTCCTCGGCTTCGGCCCCATCGCCGACCGCCCCCTCCTGCTTCTCGGCCTGCTCCTGATCGTGGTCGGGATCCAGAGCATCTCGATCGGGCTGCTCGGCGAGATGATCATCTTCACCCACGCCCGCAAGGCGACCCAATACCGGGTCGAGGAGATCATCGAGAGCCCGGCGGTGCGGGTGAGGGGGGTCTCGGGGTAGGGTGAACTGCGGCCGGACGATTCCCGCCGGCCCGCTAGCGCCCTGCTGCGGACTCCACCTGCGATTCAGGCTGCGGGAGGTGGTTGCTCGGCCACCGCTGCTGACTCCGACGCCTCGGGTGCCTCCGCCGAGTAGTGCAGCGGGTAGACGATGACGTCGAAGTCGAGGTAGCTCGCTTCGAGGACCGGCGCGCCAAGATCCACGCCGCTGGCGTCCTCCAGCATCCTGCGAACCTTGCGGCCGTCGCCGTAGGGGTCGTCGCAGAAGACGTAGTAGTCCGGCCGCGTCTCGAGGATGGTTCGAGGATGATTGAACTCTGTGGTCATGTAGAGGGCCTTGAAAGCCGTCCCGAGGGCGAAGCGGGGTGCCCAGTCCCCGGCGATCGAAGCTCCTTGGGGCAGGCGTTCCTCCAGCAGGCCCGCGATCTGTTTCGTTTCGTGGGTGGGTGCGCTGAAGAAACGTCCCTCAGCCAGGAGGCCCTGCGCACCCTCGAGGGCGACGAGTACGACGACCGCCCCGAGCACCGGCCGGCCACGAAGCACACGTCGTCTCCCCTTCCAGATGACCGCCCCGACGACCAGACCCAGGGCTAGCGCGGTAAGGCCCCGCGGCGAGTTCCATAGACCGGTTCCGGTTCCACGCAACCAGGAGAACTGCTCCGAGAGTGCTAATCGGGTCAGCAGGTGATGGTCCACCACCTGTCCGACGCAGAGGACTGCCCAGACAAGGAGGGCGAACGATGTTGCCACCCGGGCCGGCGAGGGCGACTCCGGAAGCGGGCGCTGCCAGAGACGCAGATGGAGCCACTCGACGATGAGCAGCACAAAAGCCGGCAGGAGCGGCACGTAGTAGCGCAGGGGATTCCTGGGGAACATGGCGAGCACCAGCGGACCGATGGTCGCCAGACAGACGAGGGCCGCCCGGTAGGGGTCCGCGAGAAAGCGCCGTCCCTCGGTAAGCAGGCCTTGCGAGATGCTCAACAGACCGGCGGCTATGAGCAGGCCGGAGGAGATGGTCAGCGGGTTGAGCAGGAAGCTGCGGGACACCTTCGGGGAGAGGTCGAATCGGGAGCCCCAGTCGCTCCAGGTCAGCACCACGAGCACCACGAGCACTGCTGCCGCTATCAGCTCACCCCGGGTAGGCCGCAAGGTCTTGGCGTGGCGGAGCTTCATCGCGAGCAGCACCCCCCCTGCTGCTACTCCGAAGTAGAGCAGCCCCGTGGACTTGATGCCGAGGGTGACGACAAACGCAGAGGCCAGGATCACTGCCAGGGCGGCCCTCGGCCTGGACAGCAGCGGGCGGGCCAGCAGGAACAGCGCCAGATAGAGGAGCGTCGCGATGGGGATCTCGAATAGCGCCACTCGGGAGAAGAAGAAGAGCGTCTCCAGCACCCCGAGAAGCAAGACCCCGAGCAACAGCAGACCGGCCGAGTAGCGGACGCGCATGACCAGGACGAATTCCACGAGGAGCAGCAGGAACAAGGCGACCGTGACCAGGCGGGCGCTGCGTACCTCGACCCCCAACTGACGAAAAGCGAAGAAATACGGCCACTGGGTCAGTGGACTCGCACTCATCCATCCGGGGTAGCGATCCTCGGGGTTCCAGTGGTTCTCCCGGAACAGAGCCATGTTCCGGGCGGACAACGTCTTGTAGCCCTCGTCCACGAAGACCGCCATGCTCCCGCTCCACTGGGAGCGCGGCGTGTCTGCATCGATCTGCACCAGGCGCAACAGCGCCAGTGCAACGCTCACGGCCAGGAGTGCGGCAAGCGGCAGCCGGCCGGCCGGCCTGGAGGCCCCTAACTCCTGTGAGCCTGGTGGCGCTGGCAATGAGAACTCCGCCGGGTGATCCAAGGTCCGTCTCGAAAACGTCGCCGATACATCGACCCAGCCAATCCGCGGTCCAGGCAACCTTCCCGGAATCGAAGACTACATCACAGCGCGCCTCGCGCAGAGCAGCCACACGCGCGAGCCTGTCCCGCGGCTCCGCGATGCCTGAGCAGTCGAGGGTGTGGGTGCGGCTGTGCGGACGCCAGCCGCGATGGCGCACGGGCTGGTCTCGGAGGCGCCGGCGGGAGATCGGGCTTTGCCGGACCGAGACCGTTCAGTGGGTGGAGCTTTCCACCGGATCGAGCTTCTTGAGCCTTCGCGAGCGCCGGACCTCGGCCAGCTCCAGCAGCAGACGCGCCACAAGCAAACCCGCAATCAGGACGGGAAAGGTCAGGAGACCGAGGATGAAGCTCGACCAGTTCAAAGAAGCACTGCGGGGGTCGAGGTCAGGTGACCACCTGATGGTTCTGAGTTCACGCTCGTTCCGTATGGGACGCCGCGTCTCCTCCCACTCTCGCCTCGGCGAAGTCCGTATACCACAACATATAGACCCTCGTCAATGCAGCGACCCTAGATCTAGGGCTCTGTGGGTCCAAAGTGGCCGGCCACCGGCTCCAATGCGAGGAGCCGACNNCGACAGCCGTCGCGACGCCTCCGAGATCCGGCAGGACGCAGCCATCCTGCGCCGGTCTCGGGTGTTCTTCCTAGACGGAAAACAGCCGTCGGATCTCACCGGCGACGCCGGCCTCACAACCCGTTAGGCAGCCTCGTATGGCCGCTGCTCGCGTTTTCGAGTATCTTGTCCCGGAGCCGGGCAAGCGCGGGCTCCGGGTTTGCGTCGTCAGGTCCGGACTCTAGCCGACTAGCTGATGTGCGGGATCGCGGGCATCTACTCCTTCGGAGCCCAATCAGTTCCGGAATCGGAGCTGCGCTCGATGGTGGCGGTGATGACCCATCGGGGTCCTGACGACGAAGGTCTGCTGACGCTGGATCAGGTGGGGCTGGCAATGCGCCGGCTGAGCGTGATCGGCGTGGCCAACGGGCACCAGCCCATCTTCAACGAGGATCGGACGGTGGCGCTGGTCTTCAACGGCGAGATCTACAACTACCGCGAGCTCAAGCGGGATCTGCTCGAGCGTGGCCATCGCTTCCAGACCGACAGCGACGCCGAGGTGGCCGTCCACCTGTACGAGGAACTGGGCGAGCAGTTCGTCACGAAGCTCCGTGGCATGTTCGCCCTGGCCCTGTACGACCAGCGCTCTCGGACCCTGTTTCTGGCCCGAGATCGCACGGGGCAGAAGCCACTGTACTTCGCCGAGCACGACTCCAGGCTCGTCTTCGCCTCGGAGATCAAGGCGGTCCATGCTTCGGGCTGTCTGCCGAAAGAGCTCGATCGCGACGGCCTGGCCTCGTATTTGGTCTTCGGCTTCGTAGTGGGTGGGGGAACGCTCTTCCGGAACGTGAAGAGACTCGATGCAGGCTGCCTGATGACGGTCAGCCAGCGGGGCAGGAAGACGATCCGTTACTGGGAACCGCCGCAGCCTCGGAACCAGGGGGTGGATGTCGATGCCGAGGCCACCCGGGTGCGGGCGCTGGTCGAGGACGCCGTGAAGGTCCGCTTGATGAGCGAGGTCCCGCTCGGGGCCTTCCTGAGCGGCGGCGTCGACTCGAGCATCGTGGTTGCCATCATGGCCCGTCATCTCGAGCGTCCGTTGCAGACGTTCTCGGTCGGCTTCGACGACGCCTCGGACGAACTCCCCTGGGCGCAGGTGGTGGCGCGCCAGTTCGGCACCGAGCACCATGAAGTGCTGGTGCCGGGATGCACCCCCGGCCTGCTGCAGAAGATCAACTGGTTCAACGACGAGCCCGCCAGCGATCCTGCTGCGGTGCCGACCTACTGCCTTGCGCGTTACGCCCGCAGCCGGATCACCGTCGCCCTGACGGGGGAGGGTGGCGACGAGGCTTTTGCAGGCTACCCGCACTATCGCAACTTCTTGCTGCTCGAGCGGCTCGAGAGAATAATGCCGGGTGCGGCGCTGGTGGCGCGCTCCCTCGGCCGGCTGGAGCCGCTGCTGCGGGGCAGGCCCTCCAGCCGGTTCTGGAAAGGGGTCTGGTTGGCCGGCCTGCCGGCTGCGGAAAGGGCCCGGGGCTGGGTCAGCGCGTTCACGGATCACGAACTCCTCGAGCTGACCGAGAACAATGACGGCCACATGGAGCGCCTGGTTGCGGTCTTCCGGGAGCTCGAAGCGCAGGGCTCTGCCACGGATCCCCTGGGGCAGCTGCTTTATTTCGACACTCGCTTGACTCTCGCCGATCAGTTGCTCATGAAGGTGGACAAGATGAGCATGGCCTCGGCCCTCGAGGCCCGATCCCCGTTGCTCGACCACCTCCTCCTGGAGCACGTCGCCACCCTGCCGACGGACGTCAAGATATCCCGCAAGGGCTCCAAACTGGTGTTGCGGGCGGCATTTCGAGATCAACTCCCGGCTGAGATCCTGGATCGCCGCAAACAGGGCTTCGACGTGCCTCTGATCCGATGGCTCACGGGGGATCTTCGCCCGGTCGCGGAGCGCCTCCTGCTGAATCGCGATGCCCCTATCGCAAGCTTGCTGAAGAGTGACTCGGTCCTCGCGACCTGGAGACGTATGGAGCGGCGGCAGGATAGACGGGCGGCAAGACAGCTGTGGAGGCTCGTCAATCTCGGCATCTGGCTCGAGATCCACTGGCCAACGGGGCGGATGCGGGAAGACTGGATCGCCGAGCAGCCGACGGAGCATCTGGTCCAGTCCCGGGTCGCAGACTTCTCCTCCCCACGGTAGGAACGTCGCTTCACCGAGATGTGTCAACCATGACGCAGCGGCCATGGCGTGTTCTGTTCGTCATCACGAGCTCGGACACGGGCGGGGCCGAAGGCATGCTGCACGCGCTGGCCTCACGGCTCGACCGGAACAGGTTCCAGCCGCTGGTCTGTTCGCTGCTTCCGGCGGGTCGCACGGCGGACTCCCTCGTCAAGGCCGGCGTCCCCGTCTATTCGATGGGCATGGCCGAACGCGCCAGAGTCCACCAGTTGATCGGCGGTGGGATCCGCCTGTCCAGGATGCTGGGTCGGCTCGAGATCGACCTCGTGCAGAGCTTCCTCTATCGCGCCAACGCGCTGGCTTCGGTAAGCACCCTTCTATCTGCTGGAAGACCGCTCCTGGTCACCAGCCAGAGAAGTCTCGAGCCCCTCACCGGCCGCCTGCCGGTCTGGTCGGCCCGCTGGACCCGACGCCTGGCGCGGCGCGTGGTCGCCGTCTCGGAGGCGGTCCGCGAGGATCTGGTCAGCGGCGAGGGACTGGACTCGCGGCGGGTGGTGGTCATTCCCAACGGCGTCGACACGGCGCACTTCCACCGCTTGAAGAGGTCGGCCCTTGTAGACAGACTGGGCCTGGGCAACGGTGAGGTGATTGTCGGTGCGGCGGGCCGCCTGACCCCCGTCAAGGGTCTCGACCATCTCCTCTACGCCGCGCATCGCCTGCAAGGCAGAGGACTCGGGATCCAACTGCTGATCGCGGGTGATGGCCCCGAGAGGTCGAGCCTCGAAGCCCTCGCCGATGAGCTCGGCGTGCGTGAGAGAACACACTTCCTGGGTCTCTGCGAGGACATGAGGGAGTTCTACTCTGCCCTCGACGTCTTTGCCTTGACCTCCCTCAGAGAGGGCTCCCCCAATGTGCTGCTGGAAGCCATGGCCTGCAGCTGTGCGGTCGTCGCGACCGAGGTCGGCGGAGTGCCGGAAATCGTCGAAGACGGGCTGTCCGGGATTCTCATTCCACCGCGAGAGGGCGAGCGGCTCNNGCGAGCGGCTCGCCGAGTCCTTGGGCAGCCTCGCGGGTGACCGCGAGGGAAGACGGCAGCTGGCCGCCGCGGCTCGGAAGCGCGTTCAGAATCGCTTCAGCCTGGAGCGGGCAGTCGATGCCTATGAGAGTCTCTATCTGTCCCTACTGGCGGGACCGGGCGGGCAGAAACGCCCTCAAGAGCCTTGAGAACAGTCCGCATCAAGCGCCGCGGCAATGCGTTGCCTCGGTGCTTCCGCTCGCTGCTGGCCGCCGATGCTCGCCGTTCGGCGCCTGAGGGGCGCACGCGGAGAGTGGCCGCTGGCTCCCCCCACCCGCCCATTGCCCGAGGCCGGGTGCTCGGGTGACTCCATCCGACAACCCGCGGTCCCCTTCGCGCAAGGTCCTGGTGCTCGATGGAGAGTGGCCATCCGCTCTGGCCATCGTTCGCTCCCTCGGCCGCCGAGGCCTGAGAGTCGACGTCGGTGCCGCCCTTCCCGACCCCCTCGCGTCCCGCTCGCGCTATTGCTGCGCCCGGTTCGTGTACCCCGATCCCATGGCGAACGTCGATGGCTTCCGTCGCGCCGTCGAAGAGCGGCTCGCCAGCATCCGCTACGCTCTGGTGATTCCGGTGACCGACAAGACAATTGTGCCGCTGATCGAGGTGCGCGACTCCATCGAGCGACTGGCTCCGCTCGCCATGGCTGCGACCGAGGCGCTCCGGACCACCCTGTCGAAGAACCGCACGACGGAGCTTGCTACGCGGCTGGGGGTGCCGACGCCCCGGTCGCGGGTCGTTCGAAGCCCGGAAGAGGCGCGATCGCCGCCGGCAGAGATGAGCTTCCCGCTGGTGCTCAAGCCCGATCGCTCCAAGGTCTGGACTGGCCGCGGCGAGGCCCAGGACCTTGCGGTCACCTACGCCCGCGATTCTGTGGAGCTGGCCGAGAAGCTGTCGATCCTGCTGCCCACCGGGCCGGTCCTGTTGCAGGAGAAGATCGAAGGACAGGGCGTGGGTCTGGGCGTTCTGGCGAGCCGCGGCGAGGTCCTTTTCCTGTTTCAGTACCGGCGCCTGCATGAGGTACCGCTCTCGGGCGGCGCCAGCTCGTACCGAATCAGCGAGCCTCTTGACGCCGAGCTGGCAGGGTTCGCAAACGCCCTCGCAGGTGCACTCGGCTGGGACGGCGTCGCGATGCTCGAGTTCAAGCGCGACCCGCAGACCGGGAAGAGCTGGCTGATCGAGATCAACGGGCGATTCTGGGGATCGCTGCCGCTGCCGGTTGCCGCCGGCGCCGATTTTCCGGCCTATCTGTTCGATCACTGGGTGGACGGGCGCCGCGACTTTCCGTCCACCTATCGCGTCGGCTTGCGCTGCCGCTCGGAACGACGCGAGATCAAATGGCTCCTGGAGGCCTTGTCGGTGCTGAGAGGAGGCGTCGCGGCTTCCCCGCCTCTTGGGCGAATCGCCACCGATTGCCTGCGTATGTTGAATCCTCTGGAGCGCTGGGACACCCTGAGCCTGACGGATCCGGCGCCCGGCGTGGCCGAGATCACCTCCCTGGCGGGCAAGGCGATCAGGCGTGCTCGAAAGGGCCAGCACGGGGGGCAGGGACGTTGAGCTTGAAGGACGCTCTGGCGGCGCTGCTCTATCGGGCGGGGGTCACGCGGCGCTTCGTCCGGCCCTCCGCCGACCTCCTGATCGTCTTCGGCTACCATCGACTGCGGCCACCGGATCAGCAGCGGGAGACTCTGTTTGACGATGGCGTCTTCGGGCCGACGCCGCGGCGGTTCCGCGAGCAGCTGGAATGGCTGCAGAGATATACCAGGATTCTCTCCGAGCAGGAGCTCATCGAGCTCGTCGAGCGGGGAAAGCCGCTGCCGGGTGCATGCTCGGCGATCACCTTCGATGACGGTTATCGTGACAACTACACTCTGGCCCTGCCCGTCCTCGAGGACTTGGGAATCGCCGCGACCTTCTTCATCCCCAGCCACCTCATCGAAGCGCGGCGACTGGGCTGGTGGGATCTGATCGCCTACTTCCTCAAGCAGTCGGAGAAGCCTTCGATCNNCGATCACCATCGACGGTCGGCAGCACTCGCTCGGCAAGCGCCGTGACGCAGCCATCCAGTACTTCCATCGGCTGATGAGGCTCGGGCCGGCCGACGAGACCGCGACCCTCCTCGAGAAGCTCTCAGCTGCCTGTGAGGTCCCCTTCCCGAGTCCGGCGCTTCAGGATGTCGAGTTGATGACCTGGGACGAGCTCCGGGACGCCTCGAAGAGGGGGGTGACCCTCGGCTCTCACGGGCATACTCACCGGGTACTGAAGACGCTCGACGCCGCCGGCCTCGACGAGGAGCTGCGGTGCTCGAAGCTCTCCCTGGAAGAAAAGACCGGACAGGAGATTCGCACGATCGCCTATCCTTGCGGCGGATACGAAGACTTCGACCGGGCGGTACAGCGCGCGGCCGCTGCGGCAGGTTATCGTCTCGGATTCTCCTTCAATACCGGAGTGCAGGGTGGCCGCAGGCTCGAGCCATTCGACGTCAGGCGGCTCGGGAGCTCGGAGCAGCCTGCCCGTCTCGCAGCCATGACGGTGTTTCCGCAGGTCTTCGCCTGGTCGAGCTGAGGCCGCGAGGCGCTTCGCTGTCTCTCAAACGCTCGATACCGCCCCCCGGAGATCGAGGCTGCCGTCACCGGGGTGGAGGGCGATCAAGCTCCACCCCGGGGAGCGAGGCTCAGGATCCGACGAAGCTCCTGCGTCTCTCGGTCGATGGAGAACCTTTCCTTGACCCGTTCCCAACCGTTTCGGCCCATGCGCGCCCGCAGCTCCGCATCGGCGGCAAGACGCAGGAAGGCATCCGCGTGAGCCTCGAGGTCATTCGGCTCTATGAGGATGCCCTGGACCCCGTCCTCCATCAGCTCGGGTAGGGAGGCGTTGTTGCCCGTTACCACGGGAAGGCCCTCGGCCATGGCTTCGACGAAGCTGACGCCGAATGCCTCTTCCTGTCCGGTGATCGGGCCGAGACGGTTGTGAGCGGTGAAGATGTCGGCCGACTCTCTGAGCGATGCTCCGGTGCCGGCATCGACGGCGCCGAGCAGCGCGATCGCGTCCCGGTGGGGGGACTCGTCTCTGGCGCGCTCACATTCGCGGCGCATGGGACCGTCTCCGGCCATCAGGAGCCGGCCACGCAGGCCCCTCCGGCAGGCCAGATCGAAAGCCCGGATCACCAGGTCGGGACCCTTGAAATCGATCAGCCGGCCCAGATAGAGAATCGTCACTTCGTCGCGGGGACGACGAGGCCGTGGTGGCGATGCGGCAACCGGCACGCCGAGGTACTTCAGATGAATGCGGTGCTCGGGAATGCCGACGTCGCGAAGCCGCCTCATCGTGAGCCTGGAATTGGCGATCAGGTGGACGTGCTCGGGCAGCGACCGCACCCGCTGCACGTAGTCGCTGGGGTGCGCCGCCCGCCCGGGAACCTCGTGCATTCGCAGGTTCCAGGTGACGTCCCACCCGTGGCAGTGGACGAAGATCGGGACCCGGGTCTGCCTCCAAACCCGGTCGTACTTGACGGCGCTCGTCAGATAGTGCATCAGGACGACGTCGACAAGAGGCGAATTGACCGCAGCGGCCAGGGTCTTCAAGACCCTGGAGGGTCTTTCTGATGCTCGAGGTCAGCCTCAGCCTGAAAGCGGCGCGCCACCACCACGACCAGAGGCTGTCGCGGAGGATGATGACGCGGTAATTGTCGGAATACGGCGGGCCTGGATCTTCGGCGGTGACCAGAGCCGCAACGTCCGAACCCAGAGCTTCCAGCATTCGCCGCATCCAGAGGACCGACNNGACGGCTGATTGAGACCCTCGGCACAGTAGAGAACCCCCATTCCAGACTCCAATCCACCAGGTCAGCGCGATCGATCCGACAACTCCCTACCGTGCCAGCGCCATCTGTGGGGTAGGCGTGAGGCAGTCGGGCATCGAGGCCGAAAGACCGACAAACCGCGTCTCCGGATCGACGGCTACCGCTCCCGCGCCCCGCCTTCCTCCCGCGTGGGCAGCTCGTGCACGCCGGGCGGCGGATCAGCAGTCTCGGTCAGCAGGTCAGCGAGATGATCGGCGACCAGTTCGGCGAGTCGCTCGCTTCCCAGAGTGGTGGTGTGCACGTGGTCCTTGAAGAGCTCGGACCGGCCGCTCAGGATTCGCGCCGCATCGATCAGCTCCACCCCCTGCTCTCGAGCTACATCGAGCATGACCTCGCGGCACGACGCGAAAGCTTCCACGAGGTCCGAATGTTGGAGGCCGACGTAGCCGTAGGTGATCCGCCGTCGATCCTCCTCGGGCAGGTCCACAGTCGCAAGAGTCGCCTGGGTGGCGAGTACCGGAATCGCCCCGATTGCGTCGCTGGCCTTCGCGAAAAGCGAGAGGTTCAGGCGGTACTGGGCGAGGCCCAGAGGGTAGGGACCGCCCGCCAGCTGCTGCCCGCGCGGCAATACTCCCTCTGCGCCGATATCTACCTTCCAGAGATAGTAGCGGGTCCGTAACTTTACATAGAGTTGAGAAGCTGCAAGAAAGCGGTCGAGGGGGTTCCTGTAGTACTGAAGTGGATTGGCTCCGGCCCGAAAGGGCCGCACGATCTCACCGATGGAAGTGCCTTCGGAGAGCCGGTTGAAGTATTTGATGTCGTTCCAGGCGTTGTATAGAAGGACGTAGTCCGGCTGCAGCATCCAGATCTCGGTGAACAGGCGGCCGACGGAGTCGGCACTGGAATACCCGGGGATGCCGCCATTGATGACCTCGATGCCGAGATGTCCGGCCGCATGCAGCCGTTCCTCGACGAGGTGAGGCCAGTCGCGCCCGAGCGGCGCCGAGACATCGAAGACCGCTGAGCCACCCAAGACGACCACACGGCGGATTCCAGCGGGTTTCTTGATCGCGAAGGAAGCACCTCGATAGCCGTGCTCGTTGATGACGAACGCCGCGCGCGTCGGTTGCTCGCCCCGTCGCAGGCCCCAGGCCTTGGAGAGATCCGGTCGCTGGTCCCTGGCCAGTGCGCTGCGCGCGTAGACGATCTCCCGGTACTGCAGGGAATTCTTCCNNTCCCGCACCGTATCGGGGGTGTTGTAGCGGAAGAGAATCCGAACCAGAAGCTCGCCGAGGCCCAGAGTAGCTACTACGATCAGAGCGAGCATCAGGACCACGAACGGCGCGCTGCTTGTCGGCCGCTGTATTCGGCGTCTCATGGCTGGATGATCAAGGTCTTCCGTCCGCGGGGTCGAGGCCGGCCGGCGCTCGAGGCTCGGATTCTCGATGAGGCTGCGGCTGGCCCCTCGGCTTCAGGACTCGTCAGCTCCGGGCAGCCTGCCCTCTGTGTAGCGCCAGCCGAGGAGTGCGAAGGCCAGGACCGCGAGCAGGAGCAGCCCCCCGACCTGTGCCTCGCTGAGCTTTGTCACCAGGCGGCGACCGACCCTGCTTTCGACCTCACGTGCGGGCAGCTCCGAGTCCGAGAGCCTGCTCTGTTCGAGAAAGACGAGTTGCTCGGGCTCGAGGACGTAGCTCGAGTGGCGCAGCGTGTTGGGAAAGTACTTCTCCATGATCCGGTTCTCGCGGAATGCTACCGCGAAGTGGATGCGGGGCTCGTACAGGGCCGTTCCCGCATCTGCCGCCCACTCCAGGTGCCGGTCCCGGCGGAAGAGATGGACGCGGGCCTCGTGGAGGAAAGGGTCGCTGACCGGGGTGAAGGTCTGGAGAAACTCCAGATAGCGCGAGTGATCACGGAATCGATCGAGGACTGCCGCAGCTTCGGCGCCCCGTTCGCGGTCGACCCGGCGCAACTCCTCGGGCGAAAAGCGAGACCGAAACGGTCCCGTCTCCGGGTCCTCGAAACGATGACCGTACTCCAACATGACGCTCTCGTTGGTTTTCAGGAAGGCGAGGCTGGGAAACCGCTCGGCATACCAGCCGATGCGCGGCGGAGTGTTCAGCAGGGTGGCGCCGAGTACGACCGCGAAGGCGATGCCGGCGCGGCAGAGCCAGCGGACGCCGAGCGCACTGGCTGGCCTGGAGATGATGGCCGGCCTGATCCCTCTGGCGATCCCCACCAGCGCCAGCGCCGTACCCAGGAAGTCGATCCAGATGTCCTGCAGGCCCCAGTAGCGGCCGGGAGTGACCCATTGGACCAACTCGTCGAGGACTCCGACGACGCCTCCGATCATGGCTGCAGTGGGGTAGATCGTCCAGTCGCGGATGCGATGGCTCAGAGCCCGATAACCGAGCAGACCCAGCACGCCGTACTGCACGAAATGCACGGCCTCCTCGGGGGCCTGGCGGAGAGAGTAGGTGTAGGCGCAGAAGACGATACCGACGGCGGCGAGCCAGACGTAGCTGGCCGGCGTCCGTTGTTGGCGGCCCAGTTGCCGGACTGCCAGACCGACAGCCACCGCGACTGCCGCCACCGTCAGATAGGCGAAGCTGGCACGCCCCCAGCGCTCGCTGACGACCTCCTGAATCGTCCGCGCGAGAGGAATCAACACGAAGATACCCACCGACCAGAGGCCGACGAGTAGCCACGAGACCCATTCCCTCCCGCGTGGCGGATGCTCGAACAATTCCGGGCCTAGATCCGGTGGACGAGCCGGTTATCTCAGTCGAGCGATCACGCTCAAACCGGTCTTGATCCGCAGAGCCGAGAACAAACGCTGACCGATGTCATGCACCCGGTCCGAGAAGCGTCCGTCATGATCGCGGAAGATCCGGTAGGTCCGTAGACCCTCCTCGATCTTCACGACCCTGAAACCCGCTGCCTCGAGCATGCGCGCGAGGCTGCGGCCGCTGAAGTAGAAAAGGTGGGAGTCGTCCATCACGGCGCCGCGCCGCAAGCGCTCCTTGATGTGGTTCTGATTCGGCACTTCGATGAGGAGTAGACCAGGAGCCTCGAGGTGCTCGCGGAGCTCCATCAGAGTTGCACGAGGGTCCACCAGGTGCTCGAAGACCTGCGAGCTGATGATGATCTCGAATCTCTCGTTCGCGAAACGAGGATCAGTGACAAGGCCCTGGAACGTCGGGATTCCCAGATTCTCCTCTACGTGGGTCGCCAGGCCCCTGTTGAGCTCGAGGCCCATGACCTCGAAACCGCATTGCTGGGCTGCCAGCAGAAACCCTCCTGCACCGCAGCCGAAGTCGAGCAGCCGACGTCCTGCACCGGTCGGCAGGAGGCGCTCGAGAAGCCGCATCATGTACCTGTAGTGCGCCTGGTTCTCTGGCTTGAGCCGGATGTCGTCGTCGCTGATCTCACCCTCCTGGTATCTCGTCTCCCGGTACTCCGCCGGCAGCCGGGGGTTCCTGAGGACGGTGCCGCACCCATGGCAGCGTTCGTAGTGGATGAACTCTCCAGGGTTGAACAGTGAGGGCACGCGGCAGTAGTGAGCCAGCTCGAGATCTCGGCAGATGGGGCAGGCGTGTAGATACTCGAGGAGGGAGGCGCTGACGCCCGCGCTCGTCAGGCCTTCCGGTGACATCGGGTCGGGTTTCGTCATCTCGAGGTAGTCGCGGCGGATTCGACGAGCCGGGGTCAAGCGACGCTGAACGGGCAGATCATAACTGGTCTCCGGCCGCAGGCTGCGGCTCGGCGAATATATCGCCGGCAAGTCATTTGACGGGCCCCTCCCGGGTGGCCTAGGCTGATGAACTGGAGATCGACGGGCCCTCGCGTCCCGCAGATCGGGCGGCCGTCCGGCCGGGCGGCGACGCTCGGATCTGCGGCCGGGGCCAAAGGCGAGTCTGCGCAATGAACAAGCTCCAACAGACCTTCGAACAGTTCCTGACCACCGAGAGCACCCAGGTGTCGGTGATGGGCTTCGCTGTCAACCTGCTGTTGGCCGCGGTGCTCGCCTATCTGCTGGCTCTCCTCTACGTCCGCTACGGCAGGTCGCTCTCCAACCGGAAGCTCTTCGCCGGCAATTTCCTGGCCATCACGATGACGACGATGTTCATCATCACCGTCGTCAAGTCGTCTCTGGCCCTCTCGCTGGGCCTCGTGGGCGCCCTCTCCATCGTCCGCTTCCGGGCGGCCATCAAGGAGCCCGAAGAGCTGGCCTACCTGTTCCTGGCGATTGCCGTCGGCCTCGGACTGGGAGCGGATCAGCGGCTCATCACCATCGTGGCCTTCCTTCTCATCGCCGCTGCCATCGCGATGCGCGGGCTCGCCGGCCGCGCGGAGGAGAACGAGAATCTCCATCTGACGGTCAGCAGCCACAACCCGGGCAAGGTGGAGCTCGACGAGATCGTCGAGACCCTCAAGGAGCACTGCTCGGCCGTCAAGGTCAAGCGCTTCGACGACACCGGCGATCTGCTCGAGGCGTCGTTTCTGGTCGAGTACGAGAGCTTCGAGCGGCTCCAGGCGAGCAAACAGGCTCTTCAGGCCCTCGGCGACTCCGTGACCGTTTCCTTCCTCGACAACCGGGGCCTGGCCTGACGTGTGGGTCAAGAGCGCGCGACCGAGTGCGGGCACGGATCGCCTGTGGCGCGGCAAGACGCTCCGCATTCTCGCCGCCCTGGCCTTCGTCGGCTTCTCGCTGTTCTTGTTCCTTCTCGGCGCCTATCTCCACGATGAGGGCTATCTCCNNCGTTCAACTGGGCGCGGTCGCTGACCGTCAGCGCCCCGCACCTCTTCGTCGACATCAGGTACAGGGACTACCAGAGGCTGGCCTACAACCGGGAGGTCGCCGTCGCGCGTGGGGCCCTGCTGCCCGACGCCCGGGACGAGGTGCC
>JABAOD010000239.1_pt1 | contig 26071 bp, 31 predicted proteins | sample 7062151 | NCBI WGS metagenome assembly JABAOD01 (sample SAMN14538626, study PRJNA623070) | marine sediment metagenome | biome: marine biome [ENVO:00000428]; feature: marine pelagic biome [ENVO:01000023]; material: deep marine sediment [ENVO:00002113] | place: India: Gulf of Khambhat ... | reverse complement strand
AGCTGGAGTATTCTCGATTGAGTATCCCGGAGAACCGCGTGGAGGCTATCGAAGGGTTCATGGCTCGGCTGCGGCAGCGCTTGGCCAGGCAACCGGTCTTTCTCTCCGCCGACATATTCGGACTGACCCCCTGGGTTACGCACGACATGGGGATCGGACAGAAGGTGGAGAACGTGGCTCCTCGCGTCGACTACATCTCTCCGATGCTGTACCCCTCCACCTACGGGCCCGGGAATCTGGGCTACGAGAATCCCTCCCTATATCCCTATGAGGTGGTGTACCGAAGCATTCTGGAAGCCAGAAAGCGGACGGAGACCCTGATTCGCCCCTGGCTCCAGCAGTACTCCTTGGGCGAAGGCNNACCAGGCGCAGCGCGAGGCGGCAGAGGCTGCCGCCTCCGACGGATGGCTGTTCTGGAACGCCCGGGGAGTCTACGAGGAGGAATTGTTCGCCCCCCCTCCCTGAATGTGAATTGAACCGGGCGCGGCCTCTTTGCTAGAATTCTTGCGATGGAATTGGCCGAACTGATCCGCGATGTCCCGGACTTCCCCGTTGAAGGGATCCTCTTCAAGGACATCACCACACTGATCCGGGACCCGCTAGCCTTCCAGGAGGCCGTGGACCTCATCGTGGATCGCTACGTGGGGATGGATGTTGAGGTGGTTGCCTCGATCGAGGCTCGAGGGCTCATCTTCGGCGCTCCGGTGGCCTACGCCCTCGGGGCCGGCTTCGTGCCCGTCCGAAAGCCCGGGAAGCTCCCTGCGGACAAGATCAGCGAGGAGTACACCTTGGAGTACGGGACCAACGTGCTTGAGGTTCATGAGGATGCTATCGATCCTGAACAGCGCGTCCTGATCATCGACGACCTCCTTGCGACTGGGGGCACAGCGCTTGCCACCGTGCGGCTGATGGAGCGACTCGGGGCCGAGGTGGTGGGGATCGCCTTTCTGATCGAGCTGACCTTTCTGGGCGGGATCGAGAAACTGAAGGGATACGACGTCTTCTCCTTGATGCGCTTCGACGCTTGACAGGCAGCGCCGACCCGGAAGAAGACTCGGCCCCGGCATATGCCGGGGCCCTGCGGTTGTCTGGTGGGCGACGGCCGTCCCGGAGGTTACGGCCGTTCCGCTAGCGACGCCCCCTTCCAAGGCGGCGGCCGTCCCGCAGGCTACTCCCGCCGCCCAGGCGGTGGCGGTCGGGAAGGCTACGGATCCCCGCGCAAGCGGGGTCCGTACTGTCTCTCATAATACGCCTGATACCCGGCATCTTCGCGAAGAGGCCGCCACCAGGCATCGTTCTCCTGGTACCAGCGGACCGTCTTCTCTAGCCCTTCACGGAAGCTATGGCGGCCGGTCCAGCCCAGGGCCCGGAGCTTGGTGGTGTCCAGCGCGTAGCGACGATCATGGCCCGGTCGGTCTTCTACCTGTTGGATCAGGTCGTGGGATGCTCCGAGGAGGTCCAGGATGCCGGTGGCCAGATCAAGGTTTCGGGTCTCGATACCGCTCCCCACGTTGTACACCTCACCGTCCGTTCCATGGTGCAACACCGCGTCGATCCCCTCACAGTGATCCAGGACGTACTGATAGTCTCTGACCTGTTGCCCGTCTCCATAGAGTGGAAGGGGGAGCCCGTCCAAGGCGTTCGTGATGAACAGTGGCACGACCTTTTCGGGGTACTGGTAGGGGCCGATGCTGTTGGCGCCGCGGGTCACCACCACAGGTGCGCCGTAGGTGCGAAAATGGGCCGCGCACAGGAGGTCCCCTGCGGCCTTGCTGGCAGAGTAGGGACTCGAGGGGCGGAGGGGATCGGTTTCCAGCGATCGGCCATCCGCCACATCGCCGTACACCTCGTCGGTTGAGACATGGAGCAATCGCTCCAGCCCGAGTCCCCGGGTGACCTCCAGCAGCACGTGCACTCCGTAGACGTCGGTTTGAATGAACGATCCCGGCTCTAGGATGCTTCTGTCCACATGGGTCTCGGCGGCGAAGTTCACGATGGCGTCGATCCCATGTTCCCGTACGGCCGCTTCGACCTGGGACTGCTTCGCGATGTCACCCTTGACAAAGCGGAAACGGGGATTCGAATCTAGATCGGCCAGGGTTTCCCGATGGCCAGCATAAGTGAGTCGGTCGAACACGGTGACCCGGTAATCCTCATAGCGACCGAGGACGTACCGAGCGAAGTTGGACCCGATGAACCCGGCGCCTCCCGCGACGAGAAGGCTACGCAATGACCCCTCTTACAGCCGAGTGCCCCGCCGCTGGTAGGCGTCCTGGCGCATCTCGCGGATCTCCTGGAGGGTCAAGAGGTACGTCTCGGCGCGTCGGGACGCAGCGCCCGATGGCCTTGCCTGGAGGATGACGCCCTCCTCCGTCTCGATGAGGCGTATGTGTGTGAACCTTTGATTGTCGATGTAGAGTCCTATGGTGCGAAGGATGTCCTGGTAGTCGCTCTTTCGCAGCCCTCGGGAGAGAGCCATGGTCTCCTCCCCTGACTAGGAGCGGGCCAACTCGCGTAGCTGGTCGTTGGTCAGCGTGCGGGTGCGCAGCGCCACCCCGAAGCCCGCCTTGGTGTCTATCAGCGCGTTTCCCTGAACCACCACCCCGCCCTCGACCTCCAGGATGCAGAGATCCTGCAGCTTCTCCCGATCGGAAAACCGGGATAGGCCCCGGAACATCTCTTCGCGGGAAAGCGGCTTGGCCATCATACCCTCCTAAAGAAGCCCCACCTGGCTGTTGTCCCCCAGCGTCATTTTGTAGGCGAGGGGCTTCACGGCCGATCGGGAGATGCGACATCGACGGCCGATCACGCTCTCTTCGATGCGGACCGGGACATCGACGATCTGGGTCTCTTCCATCACGATGCTGTGCTCGATCTCGCTGTTCTCCATCAAGACATGATGGTAGATGGACGTGTACGGACCGATGTAGGAGTTCTCGACCCTGGTTTCCTCTCCGATGCAGGCCGGCCCGCGTACGACGCTGTTCTTCACCTGAGCCCCGCGCTCCACGGAAACCTTGCCGTTGATCTGGGATCTCTCGTCGACGGCCCCCTCGATCTGGGTCTCAAGGGTCTCGAGGACCAAGCGGTTGGCCTCCAACAGATCCTCCCGCTTGCCGGTGTCGATCCACCAGCCCTCGTGGACGTGGGCGTGCACCCGGTATTCGGCATCGAGCAGGTGCTGGATGGCGTCGGTGATCTCGAGTTCTCCTCGCCAGGAGGGCTCGATGGCGTCGACCGCATCGAAGACGTGGTCGTCGAACATATAGATCCCCACCAGGGCAAGGTCGCTGGGCGGATGCTCGGGCTTCTCCAGCAGTCGGACCAGCCGGCCGTTGTCGAGCTCCGCTACGCCGTACCGTTCGGGATGCGACACGCGCTTTAGGACCACCTGACAGTTCCAATCCGATTCCTGGAAGCGGCGGACCAGCGCCGAGATGCCCCCCTCGATCAGGTTGTCTCCCAAGAAGGTAACGAAGGGCTGGTCAGCAACGAACGGCTGCGAGATCTTCACGGCGTGGGCCAACCCCAGGGGGTCCTCTTGGGGGATGTAGGTGATCTGGGCCCCCCAGCGAGATCCGTCACCGACCGCCTCCTGGATCTCCGCCGCGGTGTCGCCTACTACGATGCCGAGATCGGTGATGCCGGCCTCCAGAAAGGCGTCGATCACCCGGAACAGGATGGGCCGATTGGCCACGGGGACCATCTGTTTGGCGCTGGTGTAGGTGATGGGGTAGAGGCGGGTTCCTTTCCCGCCCGAAAGGATCAGCCCCTTCATGACGGTGGCAGAGGAATCAGGTTGGAGTCGCGTAGTAGGGCCCCACCGTTGTGTCGAGGGCAGCGTTGGTCAGCACCGACCCCACAACGCGGGCGTTCACTTTCTGGAGGAGGGCCACGGCCCGTTCGGCGTGATCACGCTTGGTAGAGCCTGCCCGAATCACCAGAAGTACACCGTCCAGCTTGGCAGCGAGAACGGCAGCATCGGTGACCACGATCACGGGGGGCGCGTCGAAGAGAACCATGTCGGCCTGCCCGGCCAAGGACCGGATCACCTCTTCCATCTTCTGTGATCCGAGAAGCTCCGCGGGGTTGGGGGGCAGGGGGCCAGAGGGGAGGAGCTTCAGCCGCGGGACAGATGTGTCTTGGAGCGGGGGATCGGCAAGGGGGGCCTCATCGAGGAGCAGGCTTGTCACTCCAGGCTCCATCGGAGCACCGAAGATTTCGTGCTGGGAAGGACGGCGCAGGTCGCAATCGGCCACAATGACCTCTTTGTCTGCCTGCGCCAAGGTCACCGCTAGGTTGGCAAGGGTCGTGGATTTCCCCTCCTCGGAGCTGGAGGAGGTTACAAGCATCGTGGTGAGAGGCTGCTCCAGGCTGGTGAACTCGAGGTTGGTGCGGAGGCTGCGGTACGCCTCGCTCACAGGCGATCGAGGGTGGGACAAGGTGACCAGCCCCTCAGGCGGTTCCGGAGTCATGGCGAGGGTCCTCGGGAAGCGATTATATCACCCGGGCCGAGTTCGCGGCCAGCGGCGACCCGACTCGGGGTTGGGGGAGGAGGGGATGGATCCGAGAACCGGGACAGAGAGCCGTCTTTCCGCGTCCTGGGTTGATCTCAGAACGCCGGCTTCGAAGTACTCCATGCCAAGCACCAAGAGCCCTCCCAGGACCGCACCCAGAAGTCCCGCCGCGGGAGCCAAGATTCGGGCTCGGGGCCAGTGCAGCCAGAAGCGACGCGCCGGCTCCAGAACGCTGATCCGGACCCGATCCCGCGGATCGATGTCGACGATGGCCTGGGCATGATAGGCCACGTAGTCCTGTGCCAAGAGGTTCGCCGCCTGGACGGCCTGGTCACCATCAGGGAGACCCACCTCCACCCTGATGAGAAAATCTTCGGGGATAGGGAACACCTCCACCTCCTCAAGGAAACGCTCCGTAGTGAGGGGGAGGCCTAGGCCGCTGATAACCGTCTGTGCCCGATCGGTGGTCTGAATCTGATTGGCGAACTGGTTCAGGAGCTGTTCGGCGGCGAGAATCATCCCGGCCTCAAACCGGGCTGGCTCCGCCTGGAGGATCACGCCGGAGCGGTAGGTAGCAGGAGCGACCTTGGCGAAGGCGAAGGCCGCGACGGCAGCAGCCAACCCGATCAGCAACGGGATCCACCCCCGCTGCAGGAGAATCCGGGCATAGGCAGATAGCTCCATCAGTGCCTCCTTCGCCGCATCGACAACCGCGGTCACGCGGGCCCGCTGTGCTCCCTCGGCGATCGGGTCTCCGGGGATGGTGCCAAGCACGGCTGCTCCGATCGCACCGGCCGCCTCAGGCGTCCGGAGCCTCCCTCGACTCAGTTGCTCAGATGCGAAGACGAGAATTCCTCCCAGGGCAAGGCCTAGGACGGCCCCGGCTCCGGCCAAGGTGGGGAGCTGAGGCCACTGTAGCGTTGCTGCCGGTGCCAATTCCAGGATGCGGATGTCCACGCGGTCGCGCCGGTCCAGTTCCAGGCTCCGAGACGCGTGGGAAACGACGTACTCCTCCGCGAGGGTGTTGGCCAGGTCCCGAGCGGCGACGGGGTCCGGATGGTCAACGTCAATCTGGATGAGGAACTGGTCTTTGAGAGAGGCCACCGTCACCGCGTCCTCCAACCTCTCGGGAGGGACATCGAGCTCAAGCCGGTCGATGGCGCTGAGGAGTCGCTCCGTCGTGTCCACCTGGAGCGCGAACTGCCTTAACATCTTCTCAGCAGCCTGGGTGAGCCCCCAGTCGATTCTGGCCGGGGAAACCTGGAGCACGGCGGAGGCGCGGTACACCTCCGTTTGAGTCAGGCCCACCGCTATGGCAAGGGCGAAGGCCACCAGTGCGGAAGCCAGCAGCAACCAGGCGTTTCTGCGGAGCAGGTGAAGGGAGCGCGTGGATTCCATCAGGGGGGATTCCGCCGCCACGGCCGCCAGGATCCTCGACCGCGGCCTGGGAGCCGTCCCAGGAGGGGGATTCCCAAGGATTCGGCGTCCCGCGGAGTGCGAATCGAGGTATCGACGTAGTCCAGAAGGAAAGCGAGTCCCAGACCTCCCACAACCCCAAGGGCTAGCCGAATGGGAAGATCAAGTCGCTCCCGCAGCGACGGCGGCACGGGAGTGACGACGGCGGGATCGATCACCGTGACCAGGGCGCCGCGCGCCCCGAGCTGGGTAAAGTAGCGGGCATTCTCCTCCTCGAGCGTTCTCTGCGTGGCTTGGGCAATCGCCACGGCCTCGTCACGATCGGGGCAGGAGATGGTCACAGTCAGGATCCGGTGCAGTCGGGTGACTGCGAATCCCTGGATGGCGCAGCGCTGTACCTCTACCTCGTGATCGGCCAGGCGGGCAGCCACATCCTGCGCGAAAGCCTGGCTCTTCACCACCTCGGCGAAGTCGTCGACAATGAACTCGGATGCCAGCTCGAAGCTGTACAGCTCGTCTCCGGTCAGAGGTCCTTCCGGCGGCGTGACCCCGACCATGAAGCGCAGCGAGCCCTGGTAGCCCTCGGTCGGTGGCACCCGAACGATCAGCCAGCTGATGAGCGCCACTCCGGGGACGAGGAGCACTATCCAGGCTCGGCGAACGATGATCTCCCAGTAGCGGAGGAGCTCCATCTGTCAGTCGTCCCCGGCGCGGCCCTGGTGCTTCGTCCATTGTGCTTCCACAAAGGAGGCGAATCGTTCCTGGAAAGCCTGCTTGCCGAACCCCAGGGCGTGATTGCGAATGGTGTCGGGCTTCAAGCGGATCCGCTCCAACCGCTCCACCGCCTCTAGGAGAGATTCAGGCGTCTGCTGCGAAAACAGCGTCCCCGTCACACCCTCAACCACTGTCTCCAGGGCCCCGCCCCCAGCGTAGGCAATAACCGGGGTGCCAGCCGCCTGCGCTTCGAGCGGCACCACGCCGAAGTCCTCCTCCCCGGGCAGAATGAGGGCCTTAGCGCGGGCCATGTAGCGGGAGACCTGGCCATTGGAGAGGTGGCCCAAGAAGCGCACGTTGTCCGGGGCCGCAGCCTGGAGCTGACCTCTGGCACGGCCGTCGCCGATCACCACCAAGGGCCGGGCTAGGCGACGGAAGGCCTCGATGGCAAGGTCCAGTCTCTTGTAGGGGACCAGTCGGGAGACAATAAGATAGAAATCCTGCTTGGATTCCTCGACGCGGAACCGGTCCACGTCTACCGGCGGGTGGATCACCGGGGCGTCTCTCTCGTAGAAGCGGGCAATTCGCGCACGGACGGTGTCGGAGATGGCAACGAAAAGGTCGACCCTGTCGGCCGCACGGCGATCCCAGTTCTGAAGGATAGCTATGAGGGGCAGGAGAAGAATGCGCACTAGTGGAGAGACGGCTTCCCGCTGGACATACCCCTGATAATCCCATACGTAGCGAGTGGGGGTGAGACAGTAGCAGATGTGCAAGGCCTCGGGCCCCGTGTGGACCCCGTGACAGAACCCGCTCTTGTTGGAGATGACCAGGTCGTAGCCGGAGAGGTTCATCCTTGCGAACGCGAGGGCGTACAGGGGGAGGTACGGCTGGTGACGCCGGTGGATTGCCGGCAGGCGGTCCATCCAGGAAGGACGGATGTCCCAGGATTTCCAGGCTGAGGGCACGGCATCAGGATCGTAGATCGAGGTGTAGACAGGGGCATTCGGGAAGAGCCCGTGCAGGACATCGAGGACCTGCTCCGCGCCTCCCCATTGGTTGAGCCAGTCGTGAACGATCGCGACCTTCATGCAGGTCCCCTCGCCGGAGTCGCCGCATTGGTCACGGACGATGGCATTCGCGGCGTTCGGCGGCTCGCCACTCTAGCACCGGCTCTCAGTTTCATCAAACCGCAGGTTCCCACCTTCTGCGCAGATCCGGAAGGGAGCCTCTCTCCGATCCGTCCGTGGGGGGCGTTGCTGCGAGGCATGGAGACTGCTACGGTGTCGGCTGACTTTCGGGCAGCGGGAGGAGGTCCGTGCCATCGAAGAGTCGTGTGCAGGCAGTTCTGGAACGTCACAGGAAGGCGCTCCTGGACAAGACCCACGTGGTGGGGGTGGGGATCGGCCATAAGGTGACGGCGGGGCGGGCAACGGGTCCTCTCTGCTTGGTCGTCATGGTCACCGAGAAGGTGCCGCCAGAGCAGCTCTCATCTCAGGATCGCGTGCCTGCCGAGATCGAGGGGATCCCCACCGACGTCGTGGCGGTGGGCCAAGTGCGGGCCCAGGCTGCGTAGGGCCAAGTGCGGGCCCAGACTGCGTGGGGCCAAGCGCGCGCCCAGACTTCATAAGGGAGGAGGCTTGGTGGTCACGGAGGAGCGAGAGATCATAGGAGTCAAGGAGAGGCTGAAAGACAGCCTTCTCTCCAAGGCCAACGTGGTGGGTGTGGGAGTTGGGTATAAGTTCCGGCGCGGTCTCCGCACGGAGTCCGTCTGCCTGGTTGCGCTGGTGAGGGTGAAGCGGCCTCGGGATCAACTGGCAGAGAGAGACGTGGTCCCGTCACTTGTGGAGGGGATTGCCACCGATGTGATTGAGGTGGGCGAGCTCCGCCCGCTGCAGGCGCCTACCGATCGCTGGCGCCCCGCGCCCGGTGGGGTCAGCGTGGGACACCCCTCGATCACCGCGGGGACGCTGGCCACAGTGGTGAGAGACCGCCAGTCCGGTCGTCGAATGATCTTGTCCAACAATCATGTCCTAGCCGACACCAATCGTGGCGCGCGGGGAGACGAGATTCTGCAGCCCGGACGGGCGGACGGGGGGCGACCGGGGCGCGATGGGATCGCCCGCTTGGAGCGATTCGTCCCCATCTCCTTCAGCCTGGACACTGCCACCTGTCCCGTGGCTCAGGGTGTGGCAGGGATTGGTACCGCCATTGCCCGAATCATAGGCTCCAAGCACCAGCTGGTGGCTATCCAGGTGGACGAGGACGCGACCAATGAGGTGGATGCGGCGGTGGCTGCCCCGCTTGCCGACGATCTCGTGAGCGATGAGGTCCGCGAAATCGGGGTGGTCTTGGGATTGGGGACTCGCGATCCTGAGCTGGGACTATCCGTTCTCAAGAGCGGTCGGAGCACCGGCCCGACGGCGGGCGAGATAACCGTTCTCAGCGCCACGGTGGACGTGAACTACGGCACCTCTCCGTTGGAGGATCAGATCGCCCGCTACGAGGACCAGATCGTGACCACCGAGATGTCGGAGCCGGGAGACTCGGGGTCGCTTCTAGTCGATGCTGGGAATCACCGGGCTGTGGGGCTCCTGTTCGCCGGGTCGGAGCGGGTCACCCTCCACAATCCGATTGCACGGGTGCTGGCGGTGCTCGACGTGGAGATCTAGGAAAGCAGATCTCGGTCGCCCATGGTGGAGATATGAGCGGGCGCTATGAGAACCGGATCGTGGCGATTTGGTGCGGGCCGAGCGTCAAAGTGACCGCCCTCCCTCCCTCCTGGGGCAGCGTCTCTGGAACCTCGTCCTCGTCGAGAGGGACCCGAACCGCTTTCTGAAAAGGAAGCCTGGTGCGCAGTCGCGCCGGGACCTCCTCTCCGTCCAGGTTGAACAGTCGGACGATGAGCCCGTCACCTGTGACCGGCGGCTTGACGGCGCTGACGGCCACACATCTGGGGCGAACCTCCAGTAGGCTGGCGTCAGCGGGGAGGGAGCCCGGGGTAGGAGTCACCGGCTGGGCCTCCAGCGGAGAGAGGTAGGCCTGTGCCCTTCGGTAGGCTTCCTGCCAGTCCCCTGCCGAAGGCAAGAGGGCGCACTCGAAGCGATGGTTCCCGAGGCACTGGGCTCCCGGGACGGCCAGCTCAGGACCTGCATGTCCTCGGCGGGTGGAGAGGTCATCCCGCGAAAGCCAGCCGACGCAGCGGAGGAGGGTGATCGCCGCCTCGGCCCCGTGCGGTCCGGGCAGGACCTCTGCCTCGGGCAGGCCTCTGACGGCCACAGCCAGCCCCGAGCGATCGTTGCCTAGCCAAAGGAAGGAGTGGAGGGGCACGGCAGGCGATGGCTGCTCCACCCAGTCATCGGCAGCGGGACCGGGCGAGGCCGGGGGTGAGCCCACCCAGAAGGGCCCGTCCACTCGGGCGGACTGGGCCGAGAACGGGGTCGGGAAGTGGACCCGCAGCCGATGATCCCGGGCGCGATTGCCCACCTCGGTCTCGATCTCGACGCGAGGGAGGCCTTGAACTAGAGACACGCGGCTGGTGACGGGCACTTCCACCTCTTCGCTGCTCCGGGCGGCTCGGTCTTGACTGAGGGCAGCCGGCAGGCGGTACAGGGATCGGATCTCCAGGGTCCAGCGGACCGGTCCAGTCTCTTTGATCTCGAACTGCGGAGGCTCGATGGGCCCATCGACCGGACGGTCCTGCTCTGGAGGGCAGTAGGTGTAGGTATCTCCTCGNNAGCGATTCAGATCGGGATATGCCATGCCGGTGTCTTTGTCGATGACCTCCAGCGTTCCGGTGTCCTGGTCCACCTGGACACGTAGGAGATCGTTCTCCAGCTCAGGTACAGGATACTCGCTTGGGGTGTGTCCATGGGCGGCGGGTCCGCGGCGCTTGCTAGGCCCTGGCCTAAGCCAATACGTGCGGTAGCCGTGGCTGGGCAGCTCCGCTGCCTGAAACAGGAGGCGGGCTGCCCCGTCCTTTCCCGGCGCAGCAGATCTTGGGCGGCTCACGTCGTGGTCTCTCTGAGTGGGGACGTGGCGGCCGTCAGCATCCAGCAGTTCGATCCCATCGGCGGGACCGCGTCCGGTCACAGTGACGCGGACCAGGTCCGTGCGCGGATGAGCCAGCGGATTGAGGACCACCACAGCCAGCCTGGCTCCATCGATGCTGACCGGAGGCGTCGTGTTGATGTTGCCCACCAGGGCAGCGGCGGCTTCCAACCGGGCGGTCTCGGCCTTCGACTCGCTGGCGGAGAACCGTCGCTCCACATCTTCGTACACCGCATCGATGCTGCAGCCACAGATGCTGTCGTGCGCGTGGTTCTGCAGGAGTTCCTGCCAAGCGTGCTGGAGGAGCCGACGCCAGCGGTCGTGGGGCGTCCTTTCCTCGTCACGGATCGCGAGAAGTGACGCCCATGCGACCATGGGTTCGGCATGTCTCTCCAGCAGCACCTGGCAGGTGTGATTCCGCTGCTTGACAGGCATCCGAGTAGAGAGGACCCCGGGGAGGAGATGGTGGCGCTTGGGGTTGCGGAGCGCACCGCGGACAATGGGGAGGGACTCCATGTCCACCTCGCCACGGACCGCGGCGGCATAGTTGCTGAGACTGGAGTGAATGATCGGGTCCCTCAGGCGCGACCGCACGCGGGATAGAGCGCGGGGCAACCCCGGCCGGGGCATCATGTGGTCCGTGCCATGTAGAAGCAGGAGGTGCGAGGAAGCGGCGTGGGGGGCGAGGCTGTCGCGGCCAGCCTCCAGGTCTTCCAGGAGACCGTTGGGGTCATATCGCATTCGAGCGGCGTTGTCGTAACCATCTCGCAGGTAGAGAAGCAGGACGCGGCTTCCGTCAGGGGCCTCCCAGACTAGCTCCAGCGGCTCGTCGGCCAGGCCCCGACGGAGGACTGCGGTCTCCATGCCGAAGCCCTGGAGGATCTGGGGAAGCTGAGCCACATGTCCGAAGCTGTCCGGTGTGTAGCCTAGAGCCATGACTCCGCCGAACTCTGATGCCAGCCGCCTGCCCATTATCAGGTTCCGGATAAGAGATTCTCCGCTGACCAGGAATTCGTCGGGGAGGACGTACCAGGGACCCACGTGGAGCCTGCCTGCACGGATATGGCCTTCCAGATCAGGCCGGCGCTTGGGTCGAATCTCGAGGTAGTCTTCGAGGACAACGGCCTGGCCGTCCAGTGTAAAGGAACCGAACCTGGGTTCTTGGTCCAGGATCTCGAGGAGAGAGTCCACGAGCGCCACGAGCCGCGACCGATAGACCTGGAATGGCTCGTACCATTCGCGGTCCCAGTGGGTGTGGGAGACTAGGTGCAGCGTGTAGGGGTCGGCCACAGGCAGCCACCTCGGGGGGCGGTTCTGGGCACTATATCGCCGTAGGGTTGCGACGCTACGAAATGACTGGCTCCGGGCCACTGGAAAAGGTGGGCCGGCGAGGCTGAGATGAGACGGAACGGCCACGGCTGCCGGGGTAAGGGTGGGGGCCTGCAAGGTAGGCCTTGGCCGCGTAGTGTAGGTCAGTCTCTTGGTGCGACGACAGGCCCGCGAGCCCCCCCTCGGTCGCGATCCCGAGGCTGTACCGAATGCCCACAGTGGTTCAGCCGAGCTGGGAGCCCGAAGCGCAGCGAAGTGCTCTAGAGATCGGTCATGGAGCGGCCGCTCGCTCTGGGGCCCATCTAGAAGCGGTACCAGGCTCCCTCACTCCTGTGCAGGGCAATGAGGACACAAACGCTGGCGGCGAAGAACCCGAAAGTGAGAACCAGAGCGATCCACCCCACGGCGCGATGGAGCGACTTCTCTCGTATCACGACCCAGCCCGAGAATAGGAGGAGCCCGACGTACACGTCGATGAGGGAGACAATGCCCCACGGCATGGAGAGGACAGTGCCTCGCTCGGCAGCGATGTCTCCTGCCGCGAAGCCGTAGGCGAGGGCGATGCCCATGATGAGGGAACCTGCCGCTGCGAGAGCCTTCGCGCCAGTCATGGAGTCTCTCCTTGGCCCGCCGCTACGCTCGGCACTGCACTTGTCCCGATCTTCTCCCAGGGAGGAGCCGCCTCGAAGTCCGTTGACATCATGCCCTGAATAGCTGGCTCGCTCCAATAGGTCGACCTCACATCTCGGCGGTCGCCTGTCACCCTCTCTTCCGGGTGGGCCAGGGGAAGAATGCGCTCGTCGTGGCNNGCAGCAGGATAGTCATCAGCAGTGGACTGAAGACGGTTGCCCATCCACTAGGAACCGCGGCCGCCAAGAGAAAGTATGCCCACCACTGAGTCGCTTCGCCGAAGTAGTTGGGATGTCGGGAGTAGCGCCACAGGCCCCTGTCCAGCAGCTTCCCGCGGTTGGCAGGATCAGCTTTGAACCGAGCTAGCTGCCAATCGGCCACCGCCTCAAAGGAGAACCCGATCGCCCATAGGGGGATCGCTAGTAGATCCAGGATGGTGAGGGTCGCTGGCACCGGGCTCATCTGGGCCACCAGGAGCGGGGTGGAGAGGATCCACATCAGGGAGCCCTGAATCAGAAAGACCTTGAAGAAGCTCAACCACCACCAGCGGGCACCGGCTTCCTGTCGCCATTTCTGGTATCGGAAATCCTCGGCCTTGCCCCAGTTTCTTCGGAGGATGTACAGGCCCAACCTTATCCCCCAGACCGTGACAAGACCGCCCATGAGCCACTTGCGGGCCGGAAAGCCGGCGGGAGTAAGCGCGAAGTACACCCAGGTTGTTAGGACGAAGCCAGGGCCCCAGAACACGTCCACTATGCTGGAATCCCTCAGGATGAGGCTCAGGATCCAGAGGGCCGTCATCAGTCCCAGGATGACAAGGCCCGCGGCAAAGTAGGCTTCGAGAAAGCTCACCAAGCCTCGGTCAGGCCTTTACCCTGAGACTCGTTTATGGAGCGGTGGCTGAGACGCAGGCGAAGCCGACGGCTCCTGGGCCTACGTGCGCTCCGATGACGGGAGTGATATCGACCGACGGTATCTCTCCGTCGGGAAGGAGATGCTTGGCCTGTTGGCGCAGCGCCTCGGCGGCATCTGGCGCATGGGTGTGCACAAGGGAAACCCTGTCGAGGGGGGCCTGAGCGGCGAGGAGATGGAGCAGTCGCTGGAGGGCGTGTCTTCGCGTTCGGGTTCTCTCAGAGGCAGGTTGGCCATCGTGCATCTTGAGGATGGGTCTGATCCTTAGGAGACTGCCCAGGCCGACCATGAAGCGGTTCATTCGGCCGCTGCGCCGCAGGAACTCAAGCGTGTCCAGCGCGGCGAACACGTGGGTCCGGGCAATCTGATCCTCCATCAGGGCGGTGATTTCGTCGAGACTATGTCCCTGCGCAGCGGCTCGGGCAGCGGCCTCGACAAGGAACCCGGTTCCCATGCTGAGCTGTCTCGAATCGAAGACGGTAACTGGAACCGCCTCCGTATTCTGGGCAGCAACCCGGGCGATATCCAGCGTGGCGCTGAGGCTTGGGGAGATGTGGATGGATAGGATTTCAGAGGCTCCCTGATCAGCAAGTTCTTCGTAGGCCTGACGAAACCTCTCGGGCCCCGGAGCAGCGGTGGTGGGAAGGGGGTCGGCATCGGGCAGTCGCCGGTAGAACTCCTCTCGGGACAACTCCAAACCGTCCAGGTACCCTCGATCGTCCAAGTTGATGAACAGGGGGATCACCGTGATTCCGTGCTCCCTCACCGTGGGCTCAGGGAGATCGCAGGTGCTGTCCGTGACAACTCGGATACTCATCGGTCTTCCTTCCTACCTTCGTAGAAAGCCCTCGTCGCGCCGCTGTTCCGTACGGGCCGCGGGAGCGTACCATCCATTCAAGGAATTGTCAAGGTCTTGCAAATGTTTTATCCATAATTCGTGGTGGCTGTCTGACGTCTGAGGGGCAAAGACCGTGAACCGTATGGCCCTCTCCGCCAGGGCTGAGATGCTCGAGCCGGGGGTTACGGCCCGGCGGGCAAGGTCTCAGGCTATGATCCATACTAGAGGATCAGGACCACTCCAAAAGCTACCTCGACCACAAGGCTGAGGGTGTTCGATCGAACCACGGAGTCATCCACGACCATGGAGACTGCGCGCGCAAGCGCGACTCCTAGATATGCGATGCCCAGAACCTGATAGGCCGCGGCTGCATTGAGGATCAGCGGAGCGAGCCCGAGAGCGACAAACAGCGCGCCAAGCACGGCTCGAATCTCGGTGATTCCCCGGCCGCCTTGAGGTGTCAGGCCAGTGAATCCAACAACCGCGCGTGGACGCACCAGCGAAACGAGTCCCGCGGCGATAGTCCCCAGCAAGGCAATGAGTCTAAGACTCTGAAGAAACATGAGGCTGCGCACCTCCTCTAATTGTCCTAGGGCCCACACGGCAGCTCTTCCTCAGCACATCGGTCAGAACCCCCTCCGTTGTCCTGTCCACGGCGGCTCGGCTCCTTGCTGGAACTCATCGACGCCGGGCCCTCCCAGGCGCCGAAGTCTCCAAGATCCGTATAGGTAGCTGATGATCAGGAGCGCAGCCGTGGCTGGCCATCCTGCGACCACATTTGTGAAGGCCAGCAAGAGTGTAGCTTGGCTGCGAAAGAGGGCTATCTGAAGAACTAGGCGAGCTCCGAAGTACGCCGTCCACATGAGAGTAACTTNNAGGCAGGGAGGACCTTGGGGTGCCAGTACCAGTCCAAGGGCCATCTCCGCGCCACATAACTCGTCCAGGCCACAAGGGGTCGACCAACAAGGATGCTCCCTGTACAGAGCGCCACCGTCGAAAGGCCGGTGAACATCCCGGGAAGGAAGTACGCCTCTGCCCTGCCCAGCCACGCAACCAGAAAGGCAGCGATGATCACACCACCCAGCCCTCCAAAGGCTGAAGCCACTGATTGGCTCCTTCTCAGGCGGACCAGAGCAAGAAGCAGCCCAAGCCCCACGGCGACCAGGATCGCATAGTTGATACCGAACACGGCATTGACCACCAGGAACAGTACCGGTGGTAGCAGGGCATCGGTGACGCGGCTGCGCCCCAGAACCAGAGTCTGGAATTCCTCTACGATCTCTCGAATCTTGGATGCGAACATGGCCAAATCCAGAATAGGCGGACGGGTGTTCAAGACCGTGCAGACGCCGGCTCGCATCTGCGACCGGCCTCAGGCCTTGAGCGGCCCAAGACGGAGAGCGGCGCGCGGCTCTGCGCTGCGTGGGCAGCTGCTCTGTGCATTATATTACCGTAAGATATCCGCGCTACGCTTAGGCTAGATCGAGGTCCAAGGGCGATGGGAGTTCGGCGAGGATTCGGAATCTGGGCGGCCACCACGCTCCTCGTGGTGGTGGCGGCGGCCTGCAGCCCTGCGGCAACAGGGCTTGGGCCTGAGCCCGCAGCGGACGCCGGGGCGGAAGATGCCCTTCCTCAGCCCGCGGAGCCTGGGTCGCCGCCGGAACCGCAGTCCGAGGTTGCTCCAGACGAAGATCTGGCCCCCGAGTCGGGTCCCATCTGGGCGGCCATCCCCCTCACCGATGTCCGAAGCGGCGAGACTTTCGCCCTGTCCGACTTCGCCGGTCGGGTGGTGGTGGTGGAGACGATGGCTGCGTGGTGTCCTCTCTGTCTGGATCAGGCGCGGGAGATCCGACAGGCGCAGCTTCGTTTTGGGGACGAGGTCGCGTTCGTGTCTCTGGACATAGACCCCAACGAGAGCGGTGACCTGCTGCGGGAGCACGCGGCGCGGAACGGGCTGGGTTGGCGGTGGGCGGTGGCGCCGCGCGAGCTGGCCCGGGCGCTGGCCGATGCCTTCGGTGTGGCCATCCTCAATCCCCCCTCCACCCCGATTGTGATCTTGGACCGCGGACAAGAACCCCACCTGCTCCGTTTCGGGATCAAGCCCGCCTCTGAGCTGATTCAGGAGATCGAGGCATACCTGGCCTGAGTCCAGGCGAGCTGGTCACTGCCTTCAGTGTAGGGCTGCTCGCCACCACCAACCCCTGTTTTCTCCCCCTCTATCCGGGTTTTCTGGCGTATCTGAGTGCCACCAGCCGAACCTCCCGGGGAAGGTCCTTGCTGGGGGGGCTGGTGCTCATGGGAGTCCTCTCCATGATGCTCCTGCTAGGCGGCATCATAGCTGCCCTCGAGGTATCAGTGGGGAGCACCCTGGCCGCGGTGGTTCCCCTGGCGAACCTGGCCGTCGCGGGGTTGGGGCTGCTCTTGCTGACGGGACGCAATCCCTTCGCTCGACTGCCCGGGATCAGAGTCCCGGCGCTGCGAAACCCCTACGCCAACGCCTACGCCTATGGGCTGTTGTNNGTGGTCAGCGTCTTCGCCCTGTCTCTCACCCCCGGGCAGTTCGTGGACAGTCTGACATTCTTCCTCATCTTCGGACTGGGGATGGGGATGCCCCTGTTCGTTCTCTCCTTCTTGGCTCGGGCCCGGCAGGACGCGCTGACCCGCTGGTTCGCCCGTCGTCACGTGTGGGTCAATCGGGTGGCGGGGGCGCTGCTGATCGCCGTGGGCGGGTGGGCCTTCTGGAACAACCTGGAGTTCCTTCGGCTATACCTCTCCCTGTGAGGGGAGAGGCTGCTCCTCTCCTTCTGACCAGGGGAGTCAGCATCTCCCCCTGCTAGCGGGGACGCTGGCCCGTCGCTCCTCGGGCGTGCTAACATGGTGACACCTGGCGGAACCAGCCAGGAGGCCAACTGGCGGAACCAGCCAGGGGGATGGCTGGCGAGGCAAGCCACGGGGAGGAGGACCGGTGGCCACCACCTTGGAGACCCTCCTCGACGAGCGCACCCGCCCGGGAGAGCTCTTCGAGCGGCTCGGGGACCGCAAACTTCGGTGCTTCGCATGCGGACACCGGTGTGTGATCTTCGAGGGCCAACGGGGGATCTGCAAGATCCGTTTCAACCGCGAGGGGACCCTCCACGTACCCCACGGGTACGTGGCATCCCTTCAGGCAGATCCCACGGAGAAGAAGCCCTTCTTCCACGTGCTCCCCGGATCTCTGACCCTGACCTTCGGGATGCTGGGGTGCGACTATCACTGTCCCTACTGCCAGAATTGGCTCACGTCCCAAACGTTGAGAGACTCGGAGGCTGGGGTGGCACCCATGGATCTCTCCGCGGAAGACATGGTGGCCGTCGCACGGCGGCACGGCGCTCAGGTGGTAGGGAGTTCCTACAACGAGCCCTTGATCACCGCTGAGTGGGCGGTGGATGTCTTCCGCATCGCCCGGGAGGAGGGACTCCGGACCGTCTTCGTCTCCAACGGCAACGCCACACGCGAGGCCCTTCGATTCTTGAGGCGATGGACCGACGGCTACAAGGTGGACCTGAAATCGATGCACCAGGAGAGCTACAGACAGTTGGGCGGGGTGCTCTCCCATGTCCTCGACACCATCGGCTGGGTCCATGAGCTGGGGTTCTGGGAGGAGATCGTCACTCTGGTAGTCCCGGGGTTCAACGACTCGGACGAGGAGCTTCGGGAAGCAGCCGAGTTTCTGGTCTCGGTTTCGCCCGAGATCCCGTGGCACGTCACCGCCTTTCACAAGGACTACAAGATGACCGAACCCGACAACACCCCCGCCCGGATCCTGCTTCGGGCCGCCGAGATCGGGACGGCGGCTGGGCTCCACTACGTCTACGCCGGAAACCTTCCCGGGCAGGCCGGCCGATGGGAGAACACCTACTGTCCCGACTGTGGGGCGCTTCTCATCGAGAGGTTCGGGTACCAGATCCTTCGGGACAGGCTCTCGGGCTCTGGGATCTGCCCTGTGTGCGACCGAAGCATCCCCGGCATCTGGAGCTGATTCCGCTCTCGGCTCCCCGTTCTAGAGCGAAGTGGAGTCCAAGGAAGGCGGGCATTGTCCTGACACCTTTGATGTGATAAGGTCGGCAATCCTCTGGGGGGAGAGAGATGGCGGACCTGACCGGCCTGCCGGATGGGGTTCGGGAGGAGGCGACCCTCGACCGCGTGGCCGAGCGGTTTGTCCACCGGTACGAGAGCTATGGACCCAAGCGGAAGAACCGCAGCCGGTATTTGGAGCTGCGACCCGGCCATGCGGTCAGGAGGATCCTCATCAAGGGGATCCAATACATCATCACACCCGATGAGAACGACGAGGTTGTCGTCTGGGAGAACCGATCGCTATTGGTCGATGGTCCTAGGATCCAAGCGATCCTGGGGCCGGATCAGGTGGAGGAGGTCAACCTCAACGAGGTAGATCTCGTCTACGATGCCCAGATCCGAGGAGGCCTGGTGGTGACGCCAGGCTTCGTCAATTCCCATGCCCATCCTCCCATGTACCTGCTCCGCTCCTCGACCGCGCTGGATAGGGAGGAGGGACCGATCGAAGAGGTGCTGCGGCGGATGATGCACCTGGAGCGGATGATGACGCCGGAGGAGGCCTTCCTCTCAGCGGTGGGGGACCTCTCCGAGCAGCAGAAGATGGGCACCACCACAGTGCTCTCCCACTATCACCTTCCGGGGCTTACCGCGCGTGCCGCGAATGTCGTGGGGGAGCGGCTGGTGGACGCCATCAGCCTCGCCAGCGCGACCCGGCCGGATGCCGGACCGGCCTTGGCCGAGTCTTTCCTCGAAACGGCCCCCGACGATAGTCTGGTCACGCCTGCTCTGGCGCTGCATTCCGCCCACGAGACCCCGACTGATACCGCGCGCGAGGCCGCCCGGCTCCAGGGCGAGGGAGGGTTGCTTCTGACAGCCCACTGCGCCGAGTCGGAGGGCGAAGTGGAGGCCTGCCTTCAGGCGCACGGGGTGGGACCCATCGAATTCTTCGACCGGCACGGGCTGCTCGGGGAGAGACTTCTCCTGTCCCACGCGGTCCACCTGAGCGAAGAGCAGATCGACCAGATCGCGCAGCACAGGGTGGGAGTGGTGCACCTGCCCACATCGAACAAGATCCACCGCTCGGGCGATTTCAGGTACGAATTGTTTCACGGTCACGGGGCGATCGACAGGGTGGCGTTGGGGACCGACTCGGTCATCAGCAAGAACCGGCTGGGGTTGCTCACCGAGGCGCTGCAGGCGCGGACCATGCACCAGCATACGGGCCGAGTGCGGTACGATGATCTCTTCCGGATGGTCACCTCGAACGGTGCGCGCGTGCTGGGACTCCGAGACGTTGGACGGGTCCTTCCCGGCTACCGAGCCGACCTGGCGATCTGGAAGCTGCGTGACAGAGGGTTCCTCCCCTACGACGAGAGAGAGCCCAGGACCCTGATCGGAAACATGATCACCCACGGCGGACGGACGGTGCGCGATCTCATGGTCAATGGGGAGTTCATCATCGTGAATCGGGTGCACGCTTTGCTGAACGAGTCCAAGCTCCTCACCCAGCTCCAGACGAGCCACATGGCACTGCGCGAGCGGGTGGCCGAGGAGGTGGTGACGGCTGGCTAGGTTCTGGGGCGAAGGGCTGAGCTTCGACGACGTCTTTCTCGTCCCTGGGCGGTCGGGGATCCTGGCCACTGAGGCCGACCTGTCATGTGAGCTGGGGAAGGGAATCTTCCTCCGGACGCCGATCCTCTCCGCCGCGATGGACACTGTGACTGAGGCCGACATGGCCATCGCTCTTGCGGGGCTGGGGGGACTGGGAGTGATCCACCGCAATCTGGACGAGGAGGAGCAGGCCGATCAGGTGGCTCGCACCAAGGCGGCCGCGGTGGACGAGGCGGATGGAGAGGCGGCCGTCGACCGGCAGGGACGGCTTCTGGTCGGGGCCGCCGTGGGCGTCGGTCCGGAAGGGATGGGCCGCGCGGAGGCGCTTGTGGAGGCTGGGGCTGATGTCCTGGTTATCGACACGGCCCATGGCCACGCCGAGCGGGTTCTGGAGACGACAGCAGCGATTTCAGATCGCTACCCGCAGGTGCTCGTGGTGAGTGGAAACGTCGCCACCGCGCAAGCTGCGGAGGACGTGATCGCGGCCGGGTCCGATGTGGTGAAGGTCGGCGTGGGGCCGGGCGCGGTCTGCACCACCCGAGACGTGGCGGGGGTGGGGATGCCCCAGATCACGGCCATTGAGCAGGCGCATTCGGTAGCTGACCCTAGAGGGATTCCCGTGATCGCCGACGGGGGCATGAAGAGCTCGGGAGATATGGTCAAGGCTTTGGCAGCAGGTGCGACGGCGCTCATGATGGGGAGCCCCCTGGCGGGAACCAGCGAGGCCCCGGGCGAGGTGATCCGTCACGATGGCCGGCGCTACAAGGTGTACCGAGGGATGGGTTCTTCCGAGGCAACCACCGCGCGGCTTCGGGACCGATATGCTCAGGACAGCGGGACAGCCGGCGGGAAGCTCGTGGCCGAGGGCTGGGCCGGGTGGGCGCCCTTTCGGGGCCCTGTCAGGGGTGTGGTGGAGCCTCTTCTTGCAGGAATTCGCTCTGGGATGGGGTATGTCGGCGCGCCGAGCATCTCCGAACTTCATAGGAAGGCGCGGTTTGTCCGGATCACTCCCGCCGGTCGTCGGGAGAGCCGACCCGGTGACATCTTGGACTCTGCTGAGGAGACGGAATGACCCCCAGATCCGGTCCAGTCGAACTGGCCTATGACGATGTGGGTCAAGGAGATCCGATACTTCTGGTCCACGGATTTCCTCTGGACCGAGGGATCTGGCGGCCCCAGATCGAGGCTCTGAGGGACAGCTACCGGTTGATCGTGCCCGATCTGCGAGGGCACGGTGAGACGGTGGCCCCCGAGGGTGTCCACGAGATGGCGGAGATGGCGGCCGACCTGCGCGGACTCCTGGATCGCTTGGGGATCGAGACCGCAGTGGTGGGCGGACACTCCATGGGGGGGTACGTGGCCTTCTCCTTCTTCAGAGCCTGGCCGGAGCGGGTTCGAGCTCTGATCTTGGTGGATACCCGTGCCGAGCCGGACAATGAGCGCGGCCGCAGAGGCCGGGCCGAGATGATCCGGCTGGCGCAGGAGCGAGGGGCTGCGGCGGTGGCCAGGGAGATGCTTCCCAGGCTCCTCTCGGAGGAGACCCTGGAGGGCCGGGCAGAGCTCGCCGAGGAAGTCAACGACATGATGGTCTCGACGTCAGTCCCGGGGTTGGTGGGCGCTCTCCAGGGGATGGCGGATCGGCCGGACTCTGTCCCTCTTCTCAAGGAGATCGCAGTTCCGACCCTGATTCTGGTCGGAGAGAGGGACGTCCTGACACCTCTCCCGTACGCCGACCGAATGCACGCCGATATCCCTCACAGCCGCCTGGAGGTGATCCCCGGGGCGGGCCATCTCCCGTCCCTAGAAGCTCCGGAAGCGGTCAACCAGGCGATCCGCCTGTTCGTCGAACAGCTCCAGTCATAGTGCCAGCTCCCGCCCCTAATGTGCCCCGTCGCCTGTCGGCGGGTTGGCGCTCATGGCGCTGTCTCTCTCCCCTGCGCGGGGCCGCCGGTGGCTGGAGTGCTTTCGAGGGAGATTCGCCGCTCGTGACAAAAGTGCCCCGCTCAGGACACAGAACCGCCACTCAGGACAAAACTGCCCCGCTCATGACGGAGAGCGGCCGTTCGCAACTCGCCTCCTCCAGACGGCTCCGGTGCAGTGGCTGTTCTGTCGCAGCAGCGAAGGACAGGGGCGCTGCTCATTGACGAGGTTTGCTAGAATCATCGTTTTGATGACAGAGCGACGAGGTAGGGAATGGAGATCCTAGGCGTTGCGATCGACCTCGCGGTGGTGCTGGGGGCGGCTTTCGTCTTCGGGCTGCGGGTGGTCGATGTCACACTGGGAACGGTGCGATTGGTCATGACCGTGCGGGGGCAGAGGCTCGCTGCGGGCATCATGGGCTTCTTCGAGGTCACGATCTTTCTGATCGCTATCAGCCAGGTGTTGGCCCAGATCGGAAACTGGGTGAACATCGTGGCCTATGCCGGAGGGTTTGCCACCGGCACGATCGTGGGCATCACTTTGGAGGAGCGGCTGGCGCTGGGCACCTCGGTGGTCCGGGTGATCTCAACGCGGAAGGGACGGGAGGTCGGGAAAGGGTTGCGGGAGTCGGGATACGGGGTCACGGAGCTGTTGGGGGTGGGCGGGCGGCGGCGGGTCCGCATTGCCAATGTCGTGGCTCGGCGTCGCGAGGTTCCGAGGATCATCCGCACGGTCGAGGCGATCGACCCCGAAGCCTTTATCACGGTGGAGGGTGCCCGAGCCGTCTATCGCGGCTGGCGCACGGTGAAGTAGTCCGCGGGGCTGAGGCCACGGCTCCGCTTGTCCGTCTACGAAATGGTCTTGGGGGCAAAGCCCAGACGGTGGTATAGTCTGTCACCCTGNNAGATCTTGGAGGAGGCCATCGAGCGGTGGCAACCCCACATCGGGATGGCCTGCAGCTGGGGTAAGGACTCGACCATCCTGGCCCATCTCATTCGAGAGATCTATGGTGAGATCCCCGTTCCGGCCCTCTTCACCGACACGCTCCGCAAGTTTCCAGAGACATATTCGTTTCGGGATCGTCTGGTGGAAGAATGGGGAATGGACGTGGTCACGGTGACACCGGATCACATCCTTGAACCGTGTCCCGCCGATGAATGCAGGATGTGGAAAGTGGCCGCGGCCCGCGAGACCCCTGCAGAGTTGGGATGGAAGGCGATCATCGTGGGCATCCGTCACGACGAACACGATGCCCGGTCCGGGGAAGTCCCCTTCAGCCCTCGGGAGGACGGCGTGACGCGGGTCCATCCTATCCTCGATTGGACCGAAGCGGACATCTGGGCCTACATCCGGGNNGGATACCGCAGCATCGGGTGCCAGGCCTGCACCATCCCAACCGCCACTGGCCTCGAGCGGTCCGGCCGGGCCCAGGAGAAAGAGGAGATCATGGACCGTCTCCGCGGTTGGGGCTACTGGTAGCGCTACCTCGTCCAACGGCCGCGGGTCCCCAGCACCGTTGTCCTCGTTTCAATTCCGCTTGGGTGCAGTCCAGTGAGGGCTGAGGAGAAGCAGAAGCTGGTTGTCGTGGGGTTGGACGGGACCCCGCACAGCCTGATCACCGAGCTGGTGGACCGGGGGGAGCTCCCCAACATCGCACAGCTCTTCAGGACCGGATCCGTCTGTAGGATGCACTCCTCTCGTCCCGAGGTCTCGTCGGTGGCCTGGTCGTGCTTCATGACCGGTCAGAATCCTGGCAAGCATGGCATCTACGGCTTTGTGGATCGGGTGCCTGGCTCTTATGACATCACTGTTCTCAACTCAGCATCCATGCGCAGCCTGACGCTCTGGGAGGTGCTGAGCCGACGAGGGTGTCGGGTCCTGGTCATGAACGTCCCCGTCACCTATCCTCCCCGGCCCGTGAATGGCATTCTAGTCTCCGGGTTCTTGTCTCCCACTCTGCAGAAGGCCACCTATCCGGCGGGGGTCGCCTCGCGGCTCGAGGCTCTAGGATATGTGATCGATGTGGATCCGTTGCGGGCACGAGAGGCGCTCGAAAACTTAGTCCCTGACCTGGAGGTCGCTCTGGATCGGAGGTTCGGGGCCTTCCTCGAACTGTGGCAAGAGATCTCACCCGATTTTGCCATCCTTCAGGTGATGGAGACCGACCGGCTCCAACACTTCTTGTGGGAGCACTATGAGAGGAGGGACGAGGAATACGCACCGCGCTTCCTGGAGTTCTATCAGCGGATTGATGCGGCCGTGNNAGGGGGTTCGGTACATCCTGCTCTCCGACCACGGGTTCTGCACGCTGGAGAAGGAGGTCTACGTCAACCATTGGCTGGTGGAGGCAGGATGGCTGAAGTTCAAGAAGCATCCGGCCGAATCGCTGGCAGACATCGATGAGAGTTCGCGGGCCTACGCCCTGGATCCGGCCCGGATATACCTCCATCTGAGGGGTCGGGAGCCCCGCGGTAGCGTTGAGCCTGGTCCTGAGGCGGAGCGGGTCCGGAAGGAACTGGTCGAGGCTCTCTCGGACATGAAAGATCCAGAGACAGCGGAGCCTTTGTTGAATGTCGTCCTGAGAGGGGAAGAGATCTACCACGGACCAGCCCTGGACGGGGCCCCCGATCTTCTCCTCATGCCCCGCCGAGGCTTTGATCTCAAAGGCTCCGTCAAGAAGGGTGTCCTGATGGACAAGGGTCCGTTGGTGGGGATGCACACCTTCGATGATGCCTTCATCTTCATCCAAGGGCACGAGATCTCCAAGGAGGTGGCCGAGATCACGGACGCCATGCCCACCGTTCTGGACCTGATGGGGGTTCCCGTCCCCGAAGATCTGGACGGGGTGAGCCTCCTCGACGGCCGGAGGTAGCGGGAACAGGTCGCCGCTCCTCGACAATAGACCGCCTGTTTACCATATATACTGTCACTGGACCGCGTCAGCCGCCGCTTGCACCCGCATCGTTGACCCCGGGATAGTGAACCGAGACCACACTCGGGAATGGAGGGAGAGATCGCATCCACCGCTTTGGTGACGGGGGTGGCTGGCTTTCTTGGATCTCACCTGGCGGCGCTCTTGCTTGACCAAGGGCTTCGCGTGACCGGCGTCGATCGATTCACACCCTACTACCCGAGAGAGGTCAAGGAGGCCAACCTGGCCGGCGCGCGCGCGCACGGTCGATTCCAGTTCGTTGAGGCAGACTTGACAGAGGCGGACCTACCGGATCTGCTGAGGGGGAAGGAATACGTCTTTCACTTGGCTGCCCAGCCCGGCGTTCGAGGCAGTTGGGGAGAGTCTTTCGATGTGTACCTCCGTAGCAACATACTCGCGACTCAGCGTCTTTTGGAGGCCGCCAAGAAATCCACCCTCCAGCTCTTCGTTCACTCATCGTCGTCGTCGNNCGGCCTCGCCCCGTATCTCCGTACGGCGTGACGAAACTGGCCGCAGAGCACCTATGTCGCCTCTACTGGAACAGCTTCCAGGTGCCTGTAGTGATCTTGCGCTACTTCACCGTCTACGGTCCTCGTCAGCGCCCTGATATGGCGTTCCATCGCTTCATCAGGGCTTGGCTTGGGGGGAAGGAGATCGAGGTGTATGGGGACGGCGAGCAGACTCGGGACTTTACCTTCGTGGACGATGCGGTGGAGGCGAACGTTCTAGCGATCCGGCACGCGAAGCCAGGCGCCGTCTACAATATCGGCGGCGGATCACGGGTCACCGTGAACCATGTCCTCGACCTCATCGGGCAGATCCTTGGTGGGAGGGGCGAGGTCCGCTTCGAGAAGGCGCGGCCGGGCGATGCACGTCATACCGCGGCGGAGATCGGAAAGGCCAGAGAAGAGATCCACTACCAGCCGCGCGTCCCCTTGGAGGAGGGGCTGCGGCGCCAGATCGACTGGCACCGCCGCATGGCCAAGATCTAGGGCGTCGTGGCGATGGGAGGCAATGCAGCTTTCCGAGTCATGGGCCTGGTGACAGGCCCATCTTCGTTCTCTGGTGCACAAGACCTGCTGTTTGCAGTGAGTGCGGGCGACCCAGTCCCCGACCTATCTAGAGTGAGTCAACTCGGGGTCGCCG
>JABAOD010004398.1_pt9 | contig 26083 bp, 24 predicted proteins | sample 7062151 | NCBI WGS metagenome assembly JABAOD01 (sample SAMN14538626, study PRJNA623070) | marine sediment metagenome | biome: marine biome [ENVO:00000428]; feature: marine pelagic biome [ENVO:01000023]; material: deep marine sediment [ENVO:00002113] | place: India: Gulf of Khambhat ... | reverse complement strand
GCCCATCGATGAGGGCGGGTTTGTCGGCTCGTTCATGGACGCCCTGCAAGACAAACGGGGTCAGGGCCACCTCTGGAATCGTAGCTGGTTCATAAGGACTGGTGAAAATCATTGCTTCCTCCTTCTCGACGAACGAGTTCACTTAGGCACTTGGACCCGATTTGAGTGGACGGCAGAATTTCGGGTGTTGGGAGACTATGGCGCGTAGGCGGTAGCCGTTCCCCACCGCATCCATAGAGGCCATAGAGACGCCCAGGCTACATGTGGGTAGGGACGTCATATTCAAGGGAAGGTGCAAGGATCGCCCCTAGTCTACTGCATCCGGAATGCAATTGCAAACATAGGGAAAGACCCGGGTGAACAAACGGTTGACAGGTGCGCGGCGCCTGCCAACCTATTGAGATAACCTTTCATCCGCTCTTAGGGTGAGCTGTTTTGTGCGATCTGCTGCTGGTTGTAGATCTGTTCGATCACCATCTCTCCGACCTGGCTGGTACTCAGCCCACTATGCGCATCGGCGGATGGGATCGTACCGGTCGAAAGGAGATGACCAACCGCGCTTTCGATTTGATTTGCAGCCGACTTTTTTCCAAGGAACTCCAGCATCATGCCGACGGCCAGGATGGCGCCAAGAGGGCAGGCCACCTGTTTCCCGGCGTACTTTGGGGCCGAACCGTGGATCGGCTCGAACATGGACGTCTTGCCGGGATGAATGTTGCCCGAAGCGGCGATCCCCATCCCCCCTTGCAGCATGGCGCCGAGATCGGTAATGATATCACCAAAAAGGTTGGTGGTGACGATCAGGTCAAACCATTCCGGGTTCTTAACCATCCACATCGTACACGCATCCACATAGGCATGATCCTGTTCGACGTCGGGGTATTCCTCCCCAACCTCTGCAAACACACGCGTCCAGATGTCCTGGGGACGGATGGCATTGGCTTTATCTACCAATGTCAATCGAGCCGGCCGACCCCGATCTTGTGCCCGCAAATGGGCCATCTGATAGGCGTAACGAATAGCCCGCTCAACTCCTTTGCGCGTGTAAACGCCCGTCACGGTGGCGACCTCATCCGCCGTTCCTTTCTTTAGAAAACCGCCGATCTGCGCGTACAGACCTTCGGTGTTTTCCCGGATCACCGTAAAATCAATATGCTCGGGTCCTTTGCCCTTAAGCGGGCAAAGGTGTTCGGCGTAGAGCTTAATTGGACGGAGGTTGATGTACAGATCCAGGCCGAAGCGCAGACCCAGAATCACAGACCGTTCCACCAACCCGGGTTCCACGTCAGGGTGCCCGATCGCGCCCAGAAGAACGCCGTCCAGTTGGCGCCATTCATCGATCACGCGCTCCGGCACCAGCTCTTTTGTTTGCAGGTAGTAGGTGCCTGAGTATGGATATTCGACAAAATTGCAGTCAAAGCCATCGAGAGACATCACGGCCTGCAAAACCCTGAGCGCCTCTGCCGTCACCTCCGGACCGATGCCATCTCCAGGGATCACACCGATGTTGTACGTGTTCATTGTTGCTCCTCCTGCGCCGGGCTAATCTCTGGGGTCATCTCTCAGAGTGGGGAATGACGGATCGAACGAACCCAGCGAAACTTCAGGAAACCCTCACAGGGCGGCGATGCCCCTGGCAATAACAAGCCGCTGTATCTGGCTGGTGCCTTCATAGATCTGCATGATCTTGGCGTCCCGCATCCATTTCTCGACCGGATAGTCCCGCATATATCCGTAGCCCCCCAAGATTTGGACTGCATCGGTCGTCACCTCCATGGCGGAGTCGGCCGCAAAGACTTTCGCCATGCTAGCTTCCTTCGCACAGGCAACGCCTTGATCGGCCATGAACGCAGCCCTCCAGGTGAGCAGCCGGGCGGCATCGATCTGGGTGGCCATATCAGCGAGCATGAAAGCGACAGCCTGGTGATGGATGATCGGCTTTCCAAATTGCACGCGCTCCTGCGCGTAACGCAGGGCGTATTCATAGGCCGCTCGCGCCAGCCCAACCGCCGCAATGGCTATCAGCGGGCGGCTGTACTCAAAGGTCCTCATGGCGATCTTAAAGCCCTCCCCTTCCTCTCCGAGGCGATTCTCAACGGGGACACGCAGGCCCTCAAAGGCAAGCGTGGCTGTGTGCGACGCGCGGATGCCCATCTTTGTCTCTTTTTTGCCAGATATCAACCCCGGCTGGTCCTTTTCGACAATGAAAGCGGTAATCCCTCTGTGCCCCAGGCTGATATCCACCGTGGCAAAGACCACGTAGAGATCGGCAATCCCACCGTTTGTGATGAACGTCTTGTACCCGTCGAGCACATAATATCGGCCGTCCCGGCGAGCCTGTGTGACCAGGCTGGCTGGGTCAGAACCCGCGGAGGGCTCTGTCAGGGCGAAGGCACCCAGGGCGGGGTTACTTGTGTCACAAAAAAGCGAAAGATATTTCGTCTTCTGGTCCTCGTTCCCCGCCAACAAAATGGGCAAGGCGCACAGACTTGTCCCTCCGAGTATCGAGGCGATCCCGGCGCAACCCCAAAAAAGTTCCTCGTCAACCAGGCAATGAGTCACCAGATCCGTGATCCCACCGCCGCCATACTTTTCAGGTAAAAAGTACGATAAGAACCCCGCTTGAGCCGCCTTTCGGATCACCTCCCAGGGCACTTCTTCGCGCTCATCGTACTCGGCTGCGATCGGTCGAATTTCGTTTTTGGCAAACCGGGAGGCCAGCTCCCGCATCTCCCGTTGCTCATCCTCCAGCTCAAAGCCAATCATTGGGTCTCACCATTCCCTTCACCCGCCAGTCGCCCTTCCACATAGGCCAGCAGTCCGCCGCGGTCGATGATCCGCTGCAAGAAATCGGGGAAGGGTTCGGATTCGAAGACGGCCGCTGTCGTCAGGTTGCGGATGATCCCATTTGCCGGTTCTACCTCCACCATGTCCCCCTCGCGGATCCCCTCCACCGCGGCTGGGCATTCGAGAATGGGCAGACCGATGTTGATCGCATTTCGAAAGAAAATTCGAGCAAATGATTTGGCGATAACAGCAGAAACACCCGCAGCCTTGATGGATAGGGGCGCCACCTCGCGCGACGAACCACAACCAAAATTGGTGTCGGCGACGATCAGATCGCCACGCTTCATTTTACGAACGAAATCAGGATCAGCGTCCTCCATGCAGTACAGCGCCAGCTCACTCGGGTCCGAGGTATTACAACGCCGGGCCGGAATGATCGCATCGGTATCGACGTTCTTGCCGAACTTCCAGGCCCTCCCATGAATCCGTACGCGCTCACGCAGATAATCCTTGAGCACCGGGCCGCTTCCGCGACGTGGAAGCGTTTCCAAAAACAGGAATCGATCTGGGATGGCAAAATCGGCCATGTGTGCAGCGGCATATGCGCTCAGCTCTTCCTCCGAGAAGGTCGCATCCGCTTCACGCACGATACATGCGCAGGTGAGTTCGCCGTAGAGCAGGTCGGGGATGCCGACCAGCGCGGCGTTCTTCACGCCTGGGAACGATCGCAGCACCATCTCGACAGAGGCCGGATAGATCTTATCGCCGCCGCGATTGACCACCTCATCCTTCCGACCCACAATTCGTACCGGGCCATCCGGGTCGATGGTAGCCAGATCGCCGGTATGCAGCCAACCCTCATCATCCAGAACCTCTGCCGTCATGGCCGGATCCTCCCAGTATCTCAACATAAGGTTATCGCCGCGCACACAGAGTTCTCCCTCACGGCCATGCGGCAAAGTCTCCCCTTCTGAATCGATAACCTTTAACGCGATGTTCGGATGCGGTCGCCCGACGGTTTCGACAGCCGTCACCGGTCCATCGTCCAGGCGAGTCATGGTCACCGACGGGGAGGCTTCTGTCAGGCCGTAAGCCAGGATCGGCCGCATCCCCATCTCGGATTCCACGCGGCGGACCAGATCCGGCGGGCAGGGCGCGCCCGATATGATCCCGCTGCGGAGGGCAGGATAGCCACGCACTTGAAAATCTGGATGGTTGAGTTCCAGTGCGAACATGGTCGGCACGCCATGGTGGATGGTGATTTCACTGTCCCGGATCACCCGGAGTGCTTCGTCAGGGCTATAGCGCGGCAGACATTCCAAGCGGGCGCCGGCGATGACGCATGACATGATGGTCGCTACCAGGCCAAAGGTGTTTGAGAAGGGAACGGCCCCGAGAAAGACATCGTCTGGGCTGCAGTTCAGGTTCGAGGCGATCAGCATGGCGTTAGATACCAGCGCCTGGTGAGCCAGCAAGGCGCCGCGCGGCCGGCCGGCACCTCCAAACGTGTACATGATCGCGGCGGGATCTTCTCCCCCGACATGCACGTCAGGAGGCGCTGGGGACGCCTCGAAAAAGGCGCGCCAGTTGAGACTATCGACGGCGCCTTCATCGACGGAAATCCGGAAGCGAAGATGCGGAAGATCGGATTTGTTCTCATCAAGCCAGACGAAAAAATCTTGGTCACCCAAACCAGCCGGATGGGTAGCGCCAATGATCGCAGCAGGACGCGTAGCGAGCAGCCGGGCAAGGATTTCCGTTGGGTGTCGCCGCGGGTCGATCGGCACCAGAATGGCGCCAAGCTTTGCCGCCGCAAATGTCGCAAGAACAAATTCCGGAACATTGGGTAAGACGACAGCCAGACGCTCTCCGGGCTCCAGCCCCATATCGTACAGGGTGCGCGCCAGCCGTACGGCCTGGTCCTCGGCCCGGCTGTATGTCCAGCGACTCTCACCCAGACTGAGAAAGGTCCTATCCGGCGCTCTTGATGCCCGGACGCTGAGCAGCTGCCCAATTGTTTTCGGTGTTTCAAGAGTCATTTTTACCATTCCCCGGAGGTGCAGCCGCCGTCAAAAAACGAGCCTTCTTGAAGTACGCCATGCCGTGTGACTCAGCGACGAGCCGTCCGCGCACGTCCTCCACCGTCATTCGATACAGTCCCGTCCGGGCACCGCGCTGTACTTCGAGCCCTTCGGAAATCAAATGGGAGCCGGGCTCGGGCGAGGTCAAAAAATGGATGTCCATACTCAGGGCGACGGCAGTCGTACCGTGTGAATTACAGGCTGCCGCGAACGAAAAGTCCGCTAAACTAAAAATCGCCGCCCCATGCGGGATGCCAAGACCGTTGACCATGTCTGGGGTCAGAGTCATCTCGGCCCTGCTAAATCCAGGGCGTAACTCCGTCAACTCGATTCCGAGGCGACGAGCGAATCGATCACGTTCAGACATAAATTGCCGTACCTGTCGAGCAGTTTCATCTGGGTCCGTAGTCATCGGATCGAACTCCTGTCAGGGCCTCACATCGCTGGGGGAGGTAATGCGACCGGTGATCGCGGTCGCCGCTGCGACATAGGGATTGGTGAGATATACCTCACTTTCCGGATGGCCCATGCGACCCCGGAAATTCCGATTGCTTGTGGAGACACAGCGTTCGCCAGAAGCCAGCACCCCCATGTGGCCTCCAAGACATGGGCCACAGGTCGGCGTGCTCACTGAGCAGTTCGCCTCGACAAATATTTCCACCAACCCCTCACGCACGGCCTCCAGGTATACCTTCTGAGAGCCGGGAATAATCACTGCCCGTACATCTGGATGGATCTTGCGCCCGCGTAGAACCTCTGCGGCAGCACGCAGGTCCTCCAGATTACCGTTCGTACACATGCCGATCACCACTTGATCGACTTCCAGGCCGGACAACTCGGATACAGGTTTTACGTTTTCTGGCAAAAATGGGACCGCAACGAAGGGCTCAAAATGGGAAACATCGAACTCATAAATCTCGGTATAGGACGCGTCCGGATCGCTTTCCCAGTAGGCGCCGGCCCGGCTGGCCCTCCTCTGGACGAAATCATGGGCCTTCTGGTCAGCCGCAAACAATCCTGCCTTGGCACCGGCTTCGATCGCCATATTCGCCATGGAAAACCGATCGGCCATGCTCAGATGCGCCACGGCTTCGCCAGTGAATTCCATCGCTTGATACCGGGCGCCATCGACGCCGATCTGGCCGATGGTATGCAATATCAGGTCTTTGCCACCAACCCATCGGGGAGGCACCCCATGGTACACAAACTTGACGCTTTCTGGCACTTTCAGCCAGATCTCCCCAAGAGCCATCGCCGCAGCTGCATCGGTCGATCCGATCCCGGTGCCGAAAGCGCCCAGGAAACCGTAGGTGCAGGTGTGGGAATCAGCGCCAGCGATCAGATCCCCTGGCACGACCAGGCCTTGTTCCGGCAGGAGAATGTGTTGAATGCCGGCGCGACCAACGTCGTAAAAACGCACACCGTGCTGGCGGGCGAACTCCCGGCACCTTTTTACGATTTCGGCGCTCTTGATATCCTTGGCCGGTGTGAAGTGGTCCATCACCAAAACAACTTTCTGCGGGTCGAAGATGCGCGCACTGGCGATCTTTTCAAACTCATCNNCACCGGAGAGTTCAGACGCCAGGACAAGATCTACCCGCGCGTTGATGAATTGGCCCGGGTACACTTCATCTTGATCACACTTCGAGGCGAGGATTTTTTCGGTCAGCGTATGCCCCATACCAGGTTCTCCAATATGAGCTAGGTGACGAATTCCGGACGATCCCGATGCGGGGGTGAGGCGGTGGGCACGAACTCACCGGTCTCGATTGACTCCACCCGAGAAGCTTCGTCGAACCAACTGGGGGGCGGTTTATGCCCCCAGAAGGTGGCTCGCCGCGGGTCGTTTATTCGCCAGCGAACAGGCTCCCAATCCGGCTCCGGGATCAAATAATCATTGGTGTAGAGCTCAATCCGGTTCCCGTCGGGATCGCGCAGGTAGACAAAAAACGCGTTGCTTATCCCATGGCGTCCCGGACCCCGCTCGATGTGATCGGCATAACCTGAGGCGGCCAGCAGATCACAGGCGCGCAAGACAGATCCCTGGTCCGCGAGCCAGAAGCCGGCATGATGCATGCGCGGTCCGATTCCGTTCATCACTGCGATGTCATGCACATTTTGTTTGCGGTGCAGCCAGGCTGCCCAGAGTTGCGGCGGCTCATCTTCGGTCACCGTAATTTCAGAGCAATAAAAGCCTAAGGAACTCGTGAACCAGTCGTAGGCCCGCTGGACCTCTGCAACCTGGCAGTTAAAGTGATCGAGCCGCATCACATGGGCTCCCCGGTACAATTCAAAGCGCTGCAGAAGCCATTCCCGCCTGGACATCTCATGGTAGAACTCGAGCGGCAGGCCGCTCGAATCCTGCACCCGCAGCGCCCGGCCCTGTCCTTTCTCTGATCCTTCCGGCAGCCAGCGGATCGGACAACCGTTTCCCTGATATAAGGACGCCAGTTGTTCGAGATCGTCCGGCGACGCCACCCGAAATGCGAGGTGCGAGACGCCAGGCGAGTCAGCTTCGCGCAGGACCAGGCTGTGATGCTCCCGTTCCTCCAGGCCGCCGAGATAGAGCCGCTTCTCGTCTCGGTCGGTCTCAATAAAACCAAGCACGCGCACATAAAAATCGTGCGCCCGATCGAGGTCGGTCACACGGAACTCGAGATGCGCTGCGCGAGTGATATTGATTTCCATGGCTTCTCCCGGCGCTGATAGTCTAAATCGAGATCCAGCTGCTTCTACCAGAATCAGCTCCGGGCCATTACGCGCTTCTAATAGCCCGTATCCTCCTGCCAGGGATCATAAAAAACCTGAACAGGGACCTCGTCCCAGCCCAGATCGGGCGCATCCGATGTCTCGACCGTACTGAGGCGACCATACTGCCCGCTATAAAAAACTAATGGATAAAACGGCTCGATGCCTTGCCAGAGTCCGATCACGCGCCCGATGACGATCCAATGATCGCCTGCCCGTATGGTCTGGTCCAGCTTGCAGCCCACAGATGCCAGGCAGCCTTCCAATCTGGGCCCGCCATCCCACTGGACGAATCGAAACGCGGGCCGGGTCTCCTGTTTCCACCCGCCAGCGAAATAGGTCGAAAGCGCTTGCTGATCCTCGCGCAGGATATTGATCGAAAAAACAGACGCGCCTTCCAGGGTCTCTGCCATGCGAGTCTGCTCGCCTACGCACACCAGCACCAACAATGGGTCTAATGAAAGGGATGTAACGGCGTTGGCCGTCATGGCATGTACCTCATGACCAGACCGGGTTGCGATCACGGTGACGCCGGTGGCGAAAAACCCCATCGTCCGGCGAAACTCTCGTACGCTTTCGGGCGCGTTCATGTCACCTCCACGCGCTGCTCATCAACCGTGCGGGCGATAAAGTCCCGAATCCGATCCATATAAGGTGTAAAATCGTGCCCCTTGCACAGAGCTCCAGCCATGCGAACCGGATCGCCGAAGAAGTAACGTTCGTAAAGCACCTGTCTGCTCGCAAAGGCCGAGAGGGCCGTGTCCCAGGCCAGGCGGAAGATCGGAATCCTTTCATGCGCATCCGCTCGGGCGGCTTGATAAAAATGCCTGATCTCCCCGGCCAAGGGCCCTTTCACGTCGGCCTCCGTGGGCGCAGCCACTAATCCGCTGGCGCCCAGCTGCTGAATGATCTCAACCATGCGAGGGTAGAGACGCGGATACAGGTTGCGAGCTGCGTCCAGGGGGTCCCAGGCAGGGCGCATCACGCTAAACTCGTCAAGTTCAGCGTCGGCCTCAGCGGCACGCAGAAATGCTTTCATCGTCTCCATGTTGACCCAAATTTCGGCCATCTTCTCTTGAACATGCAGAAAGACTTCGATACCGATCGTGTGCGCCATCAGCGAGGCCAGCCCCATCAGGAACTCTGTTTTGGCAATGTTTTTAATGACGACCTGGTGGGCCATGTTCACAATCGCGCCAGTAGCCATGTACGCCTGGTTGCAGACATCCACATCGCGATACAGGAAAACCCGCTCCCAGGGAACGAAAACATCATCGAAAACGACGACGGCGTCCATCTCCTCAAACCGTGAGCCGAACGGGTGATCGTAATGAGAGCGGCCATAATCTAAGCTTTCCCGGCAGATGAATCGCAGACCAGGCGTCGCGCATGGAATGGCGAGCCCAAAGGCATAGGGTGCGTCCTCCGGACGGTTCTTAAGCAGGGTCGATGGGAAAACCATGATCTCGTCGGCCATCGGCAGGGTAGCCAGCATCCGCGCGCCGCGGATCACAATGCCGGCGTCCGTCTCTTCCTTCACCCGGGCGGCCAGGAACGGATCGGCCTGCTCGGCGGTTCCAACTGCGCGATTCGCCTGGGGCGTAATGAGGGTGTGCGTGAGGCACAGATCGTTTTCCCGGATATGGGCGTGGAAATTCTGGGCGTTTTCACCAAAGCGCGGATCCTGCCTGGCCAGGAAATCGGCACCGGCCGCATAGGCAGTCATCGCCCGGTTCAGATAATCCGGTGCCCGGCCCATCATGCCGTGGTGGTAATTCGCCCAGACCTTCATCATCCGGCTGATGCTTTCAAGCTCTTCCCTCGTCCTGGCGATCATAAATGAGCGCCCGACCTTTTCACCGCTCTGCGGGGAGTCAAACAGCATAACTTCAGGCTCACTCCACTGCAAGTCATACAGCTCAGCCAGACTGTGCACGCCGTTTTTAAACGCAGGATGGCGGGTGACATCCTTGACCTGTTCTCCCTTGTGCCAGATCTCCGGCGGATCATCCTGCAACCTGCGGAGGAAATCCTCACCCTTTCGTGCTGCCATGAAAACTCTCCTTTCAGAAATACGGTTCCCAGGGTGCGCGGTCAGCTGTCGTCGTCCGCGCCGAGCCTGGGAATGCGGTGCTGCCCCAGCGCCACGTGGATAGTGGTCAGTTCGGTGTAAAAATCGAAACTGTAATGACCGCCCTCGCGACCGATGCCGCTGCTCTTCGCACCTCCAAACGGGGTGCGTAGATCACGGACGTTCTGCGAATTGATCCAGACCAGGCCCGATTCAATGGCCTCAGCGATTCGATGCCCACGGGACAGGTTTCCCGTCCAGACATAGGCGGCCAGCCCATACTGGACATCGTTCGCAATCCACAGCGCCTCGGCGTCGTCCTCAAAGGGGATCACAACCAACACGGGCCCAAAGATCTCTTCCTGTGCGACCCGCATCTCATTTTTTACCTCGGTGATGAGCGTCGGCTGGAAGTAATTACCGTCCGGCAGGACCGGTGGTCGCTTGCCACCGACTGCGACCGTCGCGCCTTCTTCGACGGCGACATCCATGTATTGCCGCACCCGTTCCCAGTGCTCTGGATGGATCAGCGGTCCCACCTCGGTGCGCGTATCAGTCGGATCGCCGACCCGGATTCGGCCCACCCGCGCGCTGAGCGAATCCAAGAACTCATCGTAAATGCCCCTCTGCACCAACAGGCGCGAACCGGCCGTGCAACGCTCGCCATTCAGGGAGTAGACCTGCCAGAGCGCGCCATCCAGTGCCCTCTCGAGATCGGCGTCCTCGAAGATGATTGTCGGTGACTTGCCGCCCATTTCCATCGAATATCGCTTGAGCGTGGCGGCACCGTTGCGGATGATTTCCTGCCCTGTCGTGGTTTCCCCAGTGAAAGAGATCAACTGCACGCCTGGATGAGCCACCAGTGGGGCACCGGCCTGTTCCCCATACCCGTGGACGACGTTGAATACCCCAGGGGGCAGATCTGCCTCCTGAATGATTTCAGCCAGCTTGTTGGCGGAAAGCGGCGCCCACTCTGCAGGTTTCAGAATGCAGGTGTTGCCCGCTGCCAGGCACGGCGCAACCTTCCAGGTTTCCAGCATAAACGGCACATTCCAGGGTGTGATCAATCCGGCAACGCCCACCGGTCGCCGGATCGTATAATTAATAAACTGGCCGTCCTTGGGAAAGGATTCTCCGGAGATCTTGGTTGCCATGTCGGCAAAAAAGTAAAAGTTTTGGGCTGCGCGCGGGATCGCTCCGCCTTTGATCTGGCTGGCGGGCACGCCCGTATCCATGATCTCCACATCAGCGATTTCATCAGCGTACTTCTCGATCAGCGTGCCGATCCTTCGGAGGGCTTTGGCCCGCTCCGCCGCCGGGTAGCGGGGCCAGGGCCCCTCATCAAAGGCTTTCCGTGCTGCGATCACAGCCCGATGCACATCTGCCGCGGTACCCGAAGCCACGGCGGTGATCGGCCGGTTGTTCGCCGGGTTCAGGGTCTCAAAATGTCCATCCTCTTCCGAAGCGACAAAGTGGCCCCCAATAAAATGGTAGATCATCGTGCTATCCCCTTTTCAATCCGCGCTTTCCGCGATCACGCGGTTTTCCAAGGCGCCCAATCCATCAATTTCAAGCCGCATCACATCACCGGGATACACCCGGGAGATCCCACGGGGGGTACCGGTCCAGATCATATCTTCCGGCTCGAGGGTCATGATCGTCGAAATAAAGGCGATGAGCTCGGGGATGGAGCGGGACAGTTGGGACGTGCTGCCCTGCTGGCGCAACTCCCCGTTTACCATTGTGCGCAGTTCTAGTTGTCCAATGTCCGGTATCTCGTCCGGGGTGACCAGATACGGACCCACCGGGCCAAAAGTATCATACCCCTTCGCCCGCACCGGCGGCCGGTAAAAGTTGCGCACGAAATCGCGCACGGTAACATCATTGGCGATCGTGTAACCGGCGATCACGCCCTCAGCATCTGCGGATGGGACCGCACGGCAGCGCTGACCGATCACCACAGCCAACTCGACCTCGTAATGCATGTAGTCGACCCCTGTAGGATAAACGACTGCGGCGCGATGGCCCACCAGCGAGCTCAAGGGTTTGAAAAACAGGACAGGCTCATCAGGCGGTTTCTGGTCAAGCTCCGCGGCGTGGTCGGCGTAATTCAGTGCCAGCCCGATCACCTTGGTCGGGACGACCGGCGGCAACCAGACCACCTCCTCGGGGGAATAACGCGTCCCATCAGGGCCGATCAACTCGCCATTTTCGCCTAAGGCGCCGTGACAGACCTGACCGTTCACAACGAAACGCGCACGCTTCAAAGGTTCACTCCGATCCGTCTGTAGCGAAGACGGTGTTCAGGAAAGCCCGGATTGGTTCTAAGACCATCGGCCGTTCGTCAATTAACATGGTGTAGTGATTGACATCTGGCAAGTCGACACGCCAGCAGTTCTGGATCCAGGCTACAAAGGCAGCTGCCTCGCGCTCATCGAATATGTGCGCGCTGTCACCTAAAAGCCCTTTCTGCGGCCTTATGAACAGCGTCGGGCAGCTCAATGTCGGAAAGTGGACGCACATACTGTAGAAAAATTGAACATCCAGATCGTTCTCGATTGCCTGGGCTGAAGACTTCGAACGCACTGTGCCGTCCTCCGATCGCTCAACATCCGCTCTCAAGTAGGCTTCCAGGGCCGGGCTCCAAGAATGATAATACGGAATGGAGCGCATCGCATCCAGATATTCGGCCATCGATGGGTAGGTGACATCCAGCTTGCGCAACGCGGGCCGCGTTGCTTCAAGAACTTCTTCTTTTGGATCTGCTCCACCGTCGATCATCACAAGCGAGGTGACGCGCAAGGGACGGATGGAGGTCAGATACACTCCCAGGGTCGCGCCGAAAGAGTGACCGATGATCGAAAAAGAATCAAACCCCAGGGTATCGGCGAAGGCCAGGATGTCGCGCGCATGATAAGCAAACCCATAACCATGGTCGGGCTTGTCGCTGTCTCCGCGGCCGCGCAGGTCTAAGGCGAACACCCGAAAATCAGGCGCCAGACGCTCCGCGATCCACTTGAAACTGCCTTTGTGCCCGGTCAGGCTTGGCAGGCAGATCAGCGGGCCTTTGTCCCCCGGGCATTCAAAATAGCTGATCCGGATCCCGTTAACGTGAAGGGCGGCGGGCTCAGGTTCCACTGCAAAACCTTCCCGAGCTCGCATCGCCCGACCAGCGCAATTTCCAGCGCCTCACCAGGCACCTTTCGGACGTAACACCGCCGTATTGCCTCACTATTCAGACCAACGCGTAGCTTTCAAGCACAGTCCGCAAGCGCGCCTCGTTTTGTGTCGCAAGGGGAGCCAATGGCAATCGCACCTCAGGGCTGATCTTGCCCATCATGGCCAGGGCTGTCTTGGCCGGCACCGGGTTGATTTCAAGAAACATCGCGTCGTTGAGCGGCATCAGCTCATAGTGCAAATCTTGTGCCGCCTCCCATTTCCCGGCTGTAACCAGATCATAAAGTTGGGCGACCGGACCCGGTAGCACATTTCCCGTCGCGCTGACATAGCCGGATCCGCCAATGGCCAGGATCGGGTAACACAACAACTCGATGCCGGAGAAGACCAGGAAGTCGCGCCCCAGGTGACCCATTAAGCGGGTGATGTGAGAAAAATCGGGATTGGCCGCCTTGATTCCAATGATGTTTGGACACTCGCCACGCAGGCGAGATACGGTGTCGATCTCAAGGTGCACCGCGGTCCTGCCCGGAATGTCGTACAGAACGATGGGTAGGTCTACGGATTCGGCGACGCGCTTGAAAAAACGAAAGAGGCCTTCCTGGCTCGGCCGGATGTAATAGGGCACCACGATCAGCAATGCATCTGCGCCGCGTTCCTGGGCGAAACGGGAGAGGTGCAAAGTTTCATCCAGATTGTTTGAACCAGTTCCGGCCACAACCGGCACGCGCCCATCTACCGCTTCCACCGCCACTTCGATCACCCGCTCCCTTTCGTCCCTCGATAGGGCGCTCGGTTCCCCAGTCGTACCGGTCACCGAAATACCATGGCTGCCGCTGGCGATCTGCCAGTCAATTAGCTCCGACAGCCCGTTTTCATCAAGCACATGATCGCGGAACGGTGTCACCATTGGAACGATCGATCCGTACATCTGCATGGCGATACTCACACCTCCGAGCCGAAAGACCGCCTGGAATCCGGGCGCAGTTGCGAGGCACCAAGCGCGCCCAACAATGCAACGCCGCCGGCCAGAAGATAAGGATATGTGAGGCTCCCGGATGCGTCCGCCACGAGACCGGCGATGCTCGGCCCGATCGCCTGTCCGATCCCAAAAAATGCCGTTAAGAACCCAAGCGCAGCCGGCGCGAGCCTGGGACCCAGGAAATCGCCGCAGGCCGCCGCCATGATCGCTGGGATGCTCCAAGCCGTCAGCCCGAACATAATGGCGGAGAGCGTGAATAAAGTGGTCGATGAGGCGACACCAAACATGGAAAAAGCCAGCCCGTGGATCAGGTAGACCAGAACCAGGGACCATTTGCGGCCGATACGATCTGAAATGGTACCCCAGATCAACCCGCAAAACAAGCTGAACCACCCCATTGTCATGAAGAGCGTTCCGGCAGCTTCCTGCGAGTAACCGGCGCCCGCGATCAACTGTTTCGTGAAAAACGTCAGGTAGATGATGTAGGAAAAACCGAACGCAATGTACACGACGCCCAGATGCCAGACAGGCCTTGACCTGTACACATGCGTCCAGTGGAAGGTTGCCTGCGGCAACACCGGATCGACCTCGTCATGCGCGGCCGTAATGGGGCCCAGGCCAAGTTCAGATGGGCGATCACGCAAAAGCAAATATCCGATAATGGCGATCAACAGGGCGGTAACGCCGAAAACGGACCAGGACACACGCCAACCTGTGTCGCCAACAGCGGCCAGATAGCGGGGCACAAGCGGGCCGACCAGGATGATGCCCAAGGAAGATCCAGCCACCGCGATCCCCGATGCGAGACCGCGTCGACTTGCCGTAAACCAGCTTGCCAACAAGCCCATCACCGGAACGTTGCTGGCCCCGCTCCCGATTCCCGTGAGCGTCCTCCAGACCAGGGCCGGCAAAAAAGCCTGCGCCTGGCCAGTCATCCACATGCTAAAGCCAGCGATGATCAAACCGACCGTGATCACCGCCCGAGGTCCAAAGCGGGCGGCGAGCGCGCCACCAGCAAGCGATAAGGCCAGGTAACCGATCAGGTTTCCGGTCGCCAGGAGACCGGCCTCGGCGTTGTCCATTTGCAGGCCGATCTGCATGGGCGGCAGCAGGACACTGTACCCAAAGCGCGCCAGGCCGAGGGCCGCAAACACGACCACGGTGCTGATCGCGAGAACGATCCAGCCGTAATGAAAAGTAGAACCAGTCAGCGGTTGAGCGGTCTTCATCCAAATCCTTATCTGCGCCTAGCCGGCATGGAGGACAAGATCGGATCAGGCTTCTTTGTACAGGTCGCGTTTATCAACCACGCGGATAGCCTTCCCCAGCGACCGCTCAATCGAATTCGGGCCCATCAATTTAACGGTGGCGCTGATGCCCAGGGTCTGCGACAGCTCCTGCTCCGCTTCATCCTTCAGCTGATCCAGCGCGCGTGTGTCGATAGGCTCAAAAAATCGATGGCTGGCCTCCACCCACACTTCAAGCTGATCCAGTTGATCTTTCGGGCGATCGATAATGATCTGGTAATGGGGTTCAAGGCCATCCACGTTTAGCAGCGATTTTTCGATCAAGGAGGGGAAGACGTTGACCCCCCGGACGATCAACATGTCATCCGTACGGCCGCGGACTTTTTCCATCCGCACCATTGTGCGGCCACACGGGCACTTCTCAGCGTGTAAGACGGTGCGGTCTCGCGTACGGTAGCGGATCACTGGCATCGCCTCTTTCGTCAGGGTGGTGAAAACCAATTCACCCTCTTCCCCATACGGCAAACGATCGCCAGTGATTGGGTCGATTATCTCCGGCAGGAAATGGTCCTCATTGATGTGCAACCCGTTATGGTGTTCGCACTCCACAGAAACTCCGGGACCGATGATCTCCGTCAGCCCGTATATGTCGTACGCCTCCAGCTAAGCGCTCTTCGATTTTTTCCCGCATCTCTTCGGTCCATGGTTCCGCACCGAAGATCCCCACGCGGACCTTCATGCGCCGCTTGAAATTCACACCCAGATCTTCCGATTCCTCCGCCAGAACCAGTGAATAGGAAGGCGTACAGGTCAGCACGGTTGCGCCGAAATCCTCCATCAGCATGATCTGGCGGCGGGTGAATCCACCCGACACCGGGACGGTCGCCGCGCCAACCGCTTCAAATCCAAGGTGGAAGCCCAGCCCGCCCGTGAACAAACCATAGCCGTAGGCGTTATGGGCCACATCTGCCGACGTAACACTACAGGACACAACCGTGCGCGCCATCACTTCGGTCCAGAGATCGATGTCCTTGCGGGTGTACCCACCGACGGTCGGTTTGCCGGTCGTGCCACTGGAAGCGTGAACACGAACCACCTCGTCCAACGGAACGGCAAAATTGTTAAACGGGTACTCCTCTCTAAGGTCCGACTTGATCGTGAACGGCAGTCGAGAGATGTCTTGCACGTCACGGACTTCATCAGGTGACACCCCTGCCTCGTCGAATTTTCGGCGATAGAATGGCACCCGGTCGTAAACGTAAGACACGATATCGTGTAGCCGATGCCCCTGCATCTTTTCAAGTTCCGGCCGGGGCATACTCTCGCATTCAGGATTCCAGATAGGCATGGCCCGCTCCTTCCAATATCAGCTCAGAACGGATAATCGAGCTCCTCACGCCGATTGAACGACTTCCCATGATCCTTCGCGCCCTGCAAGGAAGGCCTTCTGATTGACCTCAAGGTGTCGCTCAGGGACCTTCGACTTGATGACGGTCAACCAATGCTCCGGGGACACTTCAAGCTGCGAGGAAAGCGCTCCGATCAGGACGCTGTTGGCTGTTCTCAGGTTGCCCACTTCTTCAGCGACTTTGATGGCGTCCAGCATGAGAACACGGTCGGCCAGCTGGCCGATCTGGGATAACACCTCAGTCTGTTCCGGATAGACGTCCTTACCAAAGATTGTGGAGGTCGGCGGCAACTGCTGCTGGCTGAGGACGACGGTTCCGCCGGGTCGTAGATATGCCAGCCAACGCAGGGCTTCGAGCATCTCCTGGGCGACGAAATAATCTATCGTGCCCAGTTCGCAGAGCGGGGACGCCACGTTTTCTCCCCATCTCACGTGGCTTACCACCGCACCCCCCCGTTGGGCCATCCCATGCACTTCCGATTTTTTGGCGTCCAGGCCCTGCAGCAGTCCCACCTCAGCCACGATCTCGCTGGCCAGCAACGTCCCCTGCCCGCCGACACCTGCAAGCAAAAAATTGAGGTCCAGATCTCGCATCACGATGACACCTCCAGGTCCGTCCAGGCGACTTTCAAGGCGCCGGGCTCAATGGCCTGGCGAGCGCAGACGTCATAACAAAGCCCGCAGCCAACGCATTGGATCGGATCAATCCACGCTTTGGGTCTGCTGCTTTTCTCGTCCAGTTCATCACTTTTATAGATCGCCGGACAACCGATTCGGAAACAAAGTGTACAGCCGTTGCAATCTGCTGCCAGGATGGAATACGGCTCGCGCGTGTAGGTCGAAACGAAAACGCAGACGGTACGGATAACCACAACGGCTGGCTCTTCAGCCTTCAGCGCCGCGCGCAAGGATTTCTCTACAAGCTTCAGATCGCGCGCTTCCACGTCATACACGTGCTGAACACCCATGGCGCGCGCCACCTCAACGATATCAATACGAGTGCCCGCGTCCCCATCCAGTTTCTCCCCTGTGCCAGGGTTGCCCTGATGGCCAGTCATTCCGGTCGTCCGATTGTCCACGACCACCACAACAACCGGCGTGCGATTGTAAACCGCGGTTGCCAAGGCTGGCAAACCGGCGTGGAAGAACGTACTGTCGCCGATCACAGCCACATTGCCTTTTTCTAACTTACCGAGACGCATCCCCATTGCGACTCCGATACTGGCTCCCATACAACCGATCGTATCGGTTGTGTCCAACGGCGGTAAGACACCTAAAGCATAGCAGCCGATATCCGAATTAACGGTTACCTTCAACTTGCGCAGCACCCAGAACACGTCACGGTGACCACAGCCAGCGCAAAGGACCGGCGGTCTGTTCGGGATAGGAGCCAGATCCAATTGAGGATCCTGCCCATCGATATTTATGAGTCCCGCCTGTACAGCTGCCTCGCGGACCCGATCCGGGGTGAATTCACCGACCGTCGGAAAAATGCTCTTTCCTTCCACCGCAATCCCATAGTTGCGGACGTTTTCCTCGATAAACGGGTCCAACTCCTCGATCACGATGAGCCGATAAACTTGAGCGGCAAACTCCCGGATGAGCTTTTCCGGCAAGGGCCATGCCATACCCAGCTTAAGGAAGGAAGCCCACGGAAATACCTCTCGAGCGTACTGATAGGCGGCCCCACCTGTGATGATGCCGAGCGATCGATCTGCCCACTCGATGAAATTAACATCCGATTCATCGGCCCACCGGGCCAGCTGCAACAAGCGGTCTTCTACCAGTGGATGTCTTTGGCGGGCGAATCCAGGCACCATCACATACTTTGGTGGGTTTTTTACGTACGGGCGCGGGGCAACTTCTTGTCGATCATCCAGAGTGACCCCCGACTTGGCATGAGACGTGCGCGTGGTTGTGCGCACCAGCACCGGGGTATCGAACTCCTCGCTGAGTGAGAGAGCCAGTTTCACGAAATCCTTGGCCTCCTGGCTGTCGGCCGGCTCGAGCATGGGGACCTTGGCGAAGCGCGCATACTGGCGGTTGTCCTGCTCGTTCTGCGAAGAATGCAAACCTGGATCATCCGCGTTGATGATGACCAGCCCCGCGTTGAGGCCCGTGTACGAAGAATAGAACAGCGATTCGGAGGCAACGTTCAAACCGACGTGCTTCATCGCCGCCAGGGCACGACGACCGGCATACGCGGCCCCGATGGCCGTATCCAAGGCAACCTTCTCATTGGCTGACCACTCGGAATAGATCTCATCGTACAGCGCTACATTCTGAAGGATCTCTGTACTCGGCGTACCGGGGTAAGCCGTCGCCACCTCTACGCCCGCTTCCCATGCCCCACGGGCAATGGCTTCATTTCCGCTGAGTAACGATTTCATTTTTTGCCTCCTGCCGAATTATCGATAACCCTGCGCTGGTCTCGATCACTGGTATGCCGCCCTCCAGCATCTCTCTGGCGATCGTTGGTCTGTTGTCCCAGATATGCCTTCCTGACTTCTTCATTGGCGATCAGTTCCCCACTTGAACCGCTCATCACGAGGTTTCCTGCTTCAAGCACGTAGGTGCGGTTGGAGATGGTTAACGCCGCGCGAGCATTTTGTTCGACAAGCAAGATCGTCGTTCCTTCTGCACTCAAACGCTTGATACTGTGAAAAATCTCCTGTACCAGCAACGGCGCCAGCCCCAACGAGGGCTCATCGAGAAGCAAAACCTCCGGTTTCGCCATCAGACCGCGTGCGATCGCAAGCATCTGTTGCTCACCACCAGAAAGGGTGCCGGCCAGCTGCTTGTGTCGTTCCTTGAGTGCTGGAAAGATCTCAAAAACGGCTGCTTCATCGGCGCGCACCGTTTGTCGCTCTCCACGCCGCAAACGCAGATAGGCTCCAAGGATCAGGTTGTCGCGGACTGTGAGGTCGCTGAAAACCTGACGGCGCTCGGGCACGTGGCTGATTCCACAACCAACGATCTCTTCAGGGGTGAGCCGCGTGATCTCTCGTCCGTTTAGCAGGATTCTGCCGGACCTGGGAGGTACGATACCTGAAACACTGTTCAGCAAGGTTGTTTTTCCGGCCCCATTTGCGCCGATCAGCGAGACGATTTCGCCAGAACGCACTTCCATCGAAACATCGTTAAGCGCCCGAATATGCCCATAAAAGGTGGAAATCCCCTGGATCTCAAGCATCGTCAGCCTCAAGGTTTACCCGGCGGCTCTCTACGGCCCAATCCACATTCACATCCGACTGCCAATCCGTGCCGAGGTAGGCTTCGATTACGGCTGCATCGGACTGTACCTCCTGAGGCCCACCCTCAGCGATCTTCATCCCGTAATGCAGCACGATCACACGATCGGCGATGCCCATGACCAGATTCATGTCATGCTCGACCAAAAACACGGTGATCCCCTGCTCGCGAAAATTCCAGATCAGCTCATCCAGATGCTGAACTTCGGAACGGGTCAAGCCTGCTGCGGGTTCATCAAGCAAAAGCAGCTTGGGCTTGACGGCCAGCGTCCGGGCCAGTTCAACTAACCGCTGCTGGCCAAACGGCAACGATGCCGCCAGGTCGTCGGCGCGATCAGCCAGCCCAACAAGCTCCAAATAATGCAGCGCGGTTGATCTGAGCAGGTTTTCTTCCACGGCAGTGCCCGGCCACCGCAAGGCGGCAGCGATGAAGCCAGCCCGGCCCACCGTGTGGCACCCCACCATGACGTTTTCCAGCACGGTCATATTTCCGAATATCTGTAGATTTTGAAACGTGCGGACCAGCCCGAGCTTTGCGATTAAGCTGGGCCGGTAACCGGTGATTTGTGTTCCCTGGAAGAAGACCTCGCCCTCATCCAGCTGGTGGGTGCCAGAAATTAGGTTGAAAATGGTCGTTTTTCCAGCGCCATTGGGACCGATGAGCGCCAGGATCTCACCGGACTGCACATGCAGGTCGATTCGATTGACGGCGACCAATCCACCGAAGCTCTTCTGGAGGCCCCGGGCCTCAAGCAGGAAGGTCTGTTCCATCGACCCTAAGATCCTTTACGCGTACGGCTTTGCCCGGATTCCGGGGCAAGCTGCCGATAGGCACAAGTTGAACCTCCACGTGGAAGCCTAACAGATTGTAAATATCATCATCGATACGCCCCGCAAGTGCGGGATCTTCGACGTGTCGCGTTTCAACATTCAATCTCAACCGATCCGCACCCGCCACACGATCCACTTCGATGAGATAATCGTTCCCAACCTCGGGGTGGGACAACAGCACATTTTCGACCTGCTTGGGGTAAAAATTGGTGCCTTTCACCTTGAGCATCTCGTCATTCCGGCAGGCGAACCGATCAAGCCGCATGCTGGTGCGGCCGCAGCGGCAGACCTCGCGGCTACGCACGCGCGTGATATCGCGCGTACGGTATCGAACGAGCGGCAAAGCCTCACGGGTTAGCGTGGTCACAACGAGTTCGCCCCACTTGCCATCTTCAATTGGCTGGTCGCTGTCAGGATCGATGAGTTCGGCCAGGTAGTGATCTTCCCAGATGTGGATGCCGTCATGCTCGGGGCAGTCGATCCCCATCCCGACGCCGGCGGTCTCCGTCATACCGATAATGTCAAAGCTTTCGATCCCCATCGTGTTTTCAATCCGCCGCCGCATCTCATCGCTCCAGATTTCGGCGCCAAGGATGCCCACCCGCAGGTTTGTGTCCCGACGGAAATCCAGCCCCTCTTCGGCCGCCACTTCAATCAGTCGCAACGGATAAGAGGCAATGGCGGCGAAGGCGGTTGTCCCCAGCTCGCGCATGAAGCGCAATTGAAGCCTGCTGCGGCCAGCTCCGATCGGGATGATCATCGTCTGCAAGGCACTGGCTCCATAATGGAAACCAAAGCCCCCATTGAACAGGCCGAAGGAGGGCGTGATTTGCAGCACGTCGGCTGGCCCCACCCCCGCCGCAGCCAGGCAACGCGCCATGATGTCGCCCCATTGGCGCACGTCAGCGGCTGTGTGCGGGCAGATGATCGGCGTGCCCGTGGTGCCGGAGCTCATCTGCATTCGAACGAATTCGGATTGGGGCGCACACGCTAAATCAAATGGATAAGCCCTGCGCAGATCCTCCTTCGTCAAGAAGGGAAACCGTGTCAGGTCAGCCAAGGATTTCACCTCGGCCGGTCCAAGCCCATGAAGATGCGCCACGTAGCCAGGGTTCTGCTCATGGATGCGTTGCAGTGTAAACTGCAATTTTTCCAGCTGCTGCTTGGCCAATGCCTCTCGGGGCATCGTTTCGGCATTCGGCTGATAGATGGTCATAACTCACTCACGCCTTCAATGCAGGCCAACGCGAAGTTCTCCAATCCCTGGGCCATTGTCGGGAAGATAGGCCCGCCCAGGACCTCGATCAGGCTTCCTGCACTGCAGTGCGCCTTCTGCGTGTTTGCCACTCCCGCAGCGTGTTCGCCGCGCCTGTGACCAGTCCGTCAGGCATAAAAATCATAATCAACACCAGGAAGATCCCATAGGCGATCAGCTCGTGCTCGCCGGAGCGAAAATTGAGTATCCGGGGCATCACCTCGCGCATGATCGGCCGGATCAAGTGGACCACACCGGCGCCAAAAGGCGCACCCCACATGCTGGCCAATCCACCCACAGCAGCCATCACAACCAATTCAACGGAACTAAGAAACGTAAACGAAGCCGGGCTTACGTGCAGGTTGTAGTGCGTACGCAGTGAACCGGCGATGCTGGCAAAGACGGCGCTGATCACCAACACTTGCAGCTTATAGCGTGCCGTATCCACTCCCAGCGTCTCCGCCGCGATTTCGCTGCCGTGGATCGAGCGCAGGGCGCGCCCGACCCGCGAGTCGACGATGTTCAACGCCAGGGTCAGGATAAGGACGACGAAAAACCAGACCAGCAGGTAATATTTGACGTCATTATCGAAGACGAAAGACCCGATGGTGAGTCGCGGCACCCCTGGTAGCCCGGTGGGTCCCCCGGTTAAATCCTTCAGAAATTCTTTGAAAATAAGATTGACAATGACACCAAAACCGAGTGTGGCCATGGCCAGATAGTGGCCCTTCAGCCGAAAGATGGGAATGCCGATGAGAAAGGCGATCGAGCCGGTGAAGATTATGCCAATAACCATGGCCAGCCAGGGATACAGACCCAGGTGAACGGTAAGCATGGCCGAAGCGTACGCGCCGAGACCGAAGAAGGCGGCATGCCCAAGCGATATTTGACCTGCATAGCCCATCACCAAATTGAGGCCAATGACCAGGATGGCGAAAATACCGATCTGAATCATGATCGCCAGATGGTATGCGCTTTGATCAAAGACCGGGAAGAGCACGATCGCCAGGGAAAACAGGGCGATTTGGAGCCATCTTCGGTACCTGTTCCAAAGCCGTTCCTTCATACGTCGTCTCACAATCCACTTTGAGCTGCGCTGCGACCGCCAAAGATGCCATGGGGCCGGAAGAACAGGATCAAAAACAGAATGATAAACGCCACGGCGTTCTTCATGCTGGAGGTGAGTAGCCCGGCGCTCAACGACTCCAGCACACCGATCAACAAACCGCCTGTCACTGCGCCGACCGGATCCATGAAGCCTCCCATCACGGCGGCCACGAAGCCGCGCAACCCCCAACTGAGGCCGACGTCATAGCTGACCAGACTGAGCGGGGCGATGATGATGCCCGCCGTTGCCCCCAGGCCGGCGCTGAGGGCGAAAGCCATCAAGGACATCCGGTTGGGGCTGATCCCCATCAACCGGGCCGCGAGGCGATTGATCGAGCAGGCCCGGAAAGCCTTCCCGATGAGCGTGCGGTTGAAAAACAGATACAGCCCAGCCAGGATGATCACGCCGCTGCCCATGATCCATACTCGCTGACGGCTGAGCACCGCCCCGAAGATGTCGAAAGGTGGACCACTCGTGAAGACTGGCAAACGGTGCGGGGTTGTGCCCCAGGCCAGAAGCGCGATGCCCCGGATGGCGATATCCACGCCGATCGTGATGATGATCAGCGTGACGATGGACGCTCTGCGGGCGGGATGGATCGCCACCCGTTCCATCACGATGCCCACAAGTGTGACGCACGCCACCGACAGCAAGAAGGCCAGCGGCAGAGGGAGATCATTCTCGACAAACGTATTGGCCAACATCGCGCCGAGCATAGCGAACTCACCCTGGGCGAAGTTGATGATGCCGGTGACGTTGAAGATCACCACGAAACCCAGTCCAATGAGCGCGTAGATACTGCCGGTCGAAAGACCGGAAAGGATAAATTGTAAATAATCCGCCAAACTGTAGTCGATCATTGTACGCCCAGTTGAGTAGACACAATGAGGAGGACAGAGCGCAAGCTCTGCCCCCCTCTTTGCATGGCTTAGCTCAGATCACGGGCCCCATTGATCTTCGGGCAGGTAGACCCACTCGCCGTTCACTACCTGCACCAGGATCATGTCTTCAGAGCTCAGACCGACGTGATCCGACGACGAGAGATTGAAGATCCCGCCTGTGCCGATGAAGCCCGACAGCCCTTCAATGGTGTCTCGGCACTGCGACCGCTGCTCTTCCAGCGACAGCCCGTCCGGCAAGGACTCCAGACACCTCAACGCCCACTGCAAGCCGTCCCAGGCGTGCCCGGCAAACGTGCTGCGCGGATTGCCAGAGAAGGTCTCGTAATCCGCAATGAAGTCCAACAATATCGCCTTCTGCGGATCGCTATCCGACAACTCCTCCGCCCCAATCATCTTGCCGATCGGAAACAGCACCCCGTTCGCCGCCTCCCCCGCCAGATCGATGAACGGCTTCATCCCCACACCATGGTTGTGGATCAACGGCATGTCCAGCCCCAACTCCCGAAACTGCACCGTCACCGTCGACGCCGCCGGCGGAATAGCATGCACCACCAGCGCCTCCGCCCCACTGGCGTTGATCTTCGTCAACTGCGCCGTGAAGTCCGTGTCATCCGCCTCAAACGCCTCCTCGGCCACAATCTCAATCCCCGTCCCAACGATGGTGTCCTGCAACGCCTGCCGCGAGTCCTCCCCAAAGGCGTTGTTCACATACAGACTGCCAATCCGGGTAACCCCCAATGTCTGCAAGTACGCAACCTGGATCGGCGCCACATGCTTGTTGCTCTGCGGGGTCTTGAAGGTCCAGAACCGCTCCCCAACCGGCTCCACGATCGCACTGCTGGATGCCATCGAGATGAACGGCGTCTGCGCCTCTTCGATCACCGACACCGCCACCGGTACGCTCACCGGACTGCGCGTGCCGCCCACAATGACCACCACCTGGTCCTCATCGATGAACTTCTTCGCCAACGCCACCCCCACGTCCGGGTTGCCCTCCGTGTCCTCGATGATGATCTCCACCGGATGGAACACCCCGTCCGGCCCAGTCACACCCCCTCCGGCCGCCTCAAGCTGGTCGATCACCATCAGCGCCGCATCCCGCTCCGGCTCCCCCAAAAACGCCGCACCCCCAGTGATCGCCGCCATGAACCCAATCCTGTACGGCTCACCAACCATCTCGGGGGGTGGCTGCGTAGGAGGCGGAGCTTCCGTGGGCTGGGGAGCTTGCGTCGGCACCTCCGTCGCTGGGGCCGCACAGGCTCCCAAGACCAAGCCAAAAAGGGCCAACAAAACCAAGCCTATCGCTAATTTGCTTTTCATCTTTCTCCTCCACAAATCCGTACCCACGATAGAACAACATAGACGAGAATCTTCAAGCTCAGGATGATTGCTCGATCCACCTCCTTTCTTCAGAACCCTCACCAGCAGATGCTCTGCTCATGGAGCCCAGGTGTCTCATGTACAGATCGCGGCAGAGGGTTATGGATTTTCCAAATACTGTTCCAGTTCTGAATCGCTGATCTCCTGCCCGGCGCTTAGGCGCTCGCGCATGACCTTAACCATGCGCAGCACGTCCTCCTCGACCAGGAGGCGGTTGGACCGTTTGGCCGCATCCAATATTTTCTGAACAAAAATTGGGTGCTCTTCAATGCCTCGGTGCCTGAGATAGAAACGCACATTGTGCTCGCCCGACATGGGGCCGATTTCGATACCCTGGACACGGCCAACCATGCTTGCAGGAACACCGCAGTAGACTCGATCCGCGAGCCATTCGTCCCCTTTTTCAATGGCTTTCACCACCGCCGCTGCGTGGACTCCGGTGGAGGTACGGAAGGAATCCGCACCCACAACCGGATAGTTGAAAGGAATGGGCGACCCGCATTTTTCAGCGATGACCTGACAATATTCCGGTAAGCTGGTCAGGTCTCGGTCCGCCCAACCCAGCAAATTTAGGTTGACCAGCAGGATCTCCATCGGTGTGTTTCCACTGCGCTCTCCGATGCCGAGTCCGCAGGCATGGATCCGATCCGCTCCCGCTTCAACGGCAACCAGGGTGTTCACAATATCCATGCCGCGATCCCGGTGCCCGTGCCAGTCTATTCCGACCTCCGGCGCGACCTCATCGACCATCTCACGGAGGAAGGTGATCAACGATCGGACACCGCTCGGTGTCACATGGCCGACGGTATCCGCCGCACAGATCCTTTCCGCCCCGGCTCGTATCGCCGCTGTATA
>JABAOD010005750.1_pt1 | contig 26103 bp, 19 predicted proteins | sample 7062151 | NCBI WGS metagenome assembly JABAOD01 (sample SAMN14538626, study PRJNA623070) | marine sediment metagenome | biome: marine biome [ENVO:00000428]; feature: marine pelagic biome [ENVO:01000023]; material: deep marine sediment [ENVO:00002113] | place: India: Gulf of Khambhat ... | reverse complement strand
GATGGTTCCTGCCGACGACACGTACGTAGTCTTTCACCCTTGCCAGACGGCGGGCGCATTCATTGTTCCCGAACTTGAAATCTGGGAGCCAAAAGTCCGTGATTTCCAGTAGCAGCCTCATGCCCTCCTCCGTGGAGTACATGTTGGAGTTCCACACCGTGGGTACGCTTATCTCGGCGGTGCTGAGGGCCGCTAGGATTGTGTGCATGTTAGGGACGGGGTCTCCTCCGACGAAGTTCACGTTAGCCGTGCCCTCGCGACGGAGCCTTGTGATGACGGAGGAGAGCTGCCCGGGACTTATGTCGCGACCGCTAGTTGGGTCCAGGGAGCAATCGTAGTTCTGACAAAAGACGCAGTGGAAGGTGCATCCTGAGAAGAAGATGGTGCCGCTACCGCCCTGGTTTTCGCCTATGAGGGGGCTCTCCTCCCCATAGTGGTGGAAGGCGGAATGGAGACGGCTCACGCTCGTCAGTCTGCATACACCGAACTTGTCCGAGGCCCTGTCGACCCCGCACCTCCACTCACAGAAACTGCATGCCCGGAGCATTCGGAAGGCCAGCTCCACCTTGAGGTCAAGGAAGCTCGGGAAGGCGATTGGGAGCTCGTGGAGGGAAGTCTCCCCATTTCTGATTCTGGAACGGAGGTCCTCGAACTCCCTAGAGGCACCGTCATGAAGGTGCCAGAGCTCATCCTCACTCATGGTCTCCAGAGGTCCTTCCACGGCCACCTTCTTGCATATGAGGAACTTGGAGGGGGACCTATCCGTCATGACCTCGTAGTACCAGGCGAGCTTTTCCCGTACGGCAGGATTTCCCCATATCCAGATGGCATCGGGACGGACCAGGCGCATTCCTCTTTCACATGGTCCTATGAAGATAAATCGTTTGCTTCTTCCTTGTGAGGGGAGCGTCGATATGGGACCTGCGTCGCCTCGCTAAGGCATCGAAACAAACTTTAGTCAGATCAGCACTACTCATTGCGAGCAGGTCGACCCGCGGTGACGTGAGAGGGGTGCGACGCTCTGCTTCATTGGAGGATGAGGGGGTGGAAGGAGCTACTCGCGGAGGCGAGAGGGCTTACGACTACTTCGGGGCCTTCGAGGACGGCCTCAGTGACGAGGAGGTTGCCCGTCGGTTCAAGGTCTCCGTCAGGACCGTGGAGAAATACCGGCGACTTCCCTTGTATTATGACCTGGGGGACCTGGAGCCGGTTGTCATCGAGATGAGGATGAGGAGGTCGCACCTCTCAACCATCTTCAGGGCTGTCAGGAGGAGTCCCCGCTTTCGTCCCTTCGACAGCATGCTCCTCCTGGCTGCTATCTGCAGGCTCATAACCGGGGCCGGCAGGGTCATCTCCAGACTGGAAGCCAGGGCAGCACTGAAGTTCGCTTATGACTCGAGAGTTCATGAGGAGGAGCAGAGACTAGCCATCCTTGAAATGGCGTCCCAGCTTCGTGGGGTCACGGGGAAGCCTGATCCCAGCGCGTGAGATGGCAGTTCGTGGGTAGTCCCGCCTCCCGGATTTGAACCGGGGACCTGCTGATTTCAGCGGCTGTACCGGAGACCTCTCCGGGAACCCACTACAGTCAGCCGCTCTAGCCAGTCTGAGCTAAGGCGGGTTGGCCCTCACTATCGCGTCTTGGATATTATAGGGTTGCCCCACGGGCTCCAGAAATGAGTTCCGACACATGTGTGAGTAGTGCCGCGGGCCGGGCTCGAACCAGCGACTTCCAGATTTCCGCCAGACGTCTTCAGTCTGGCACTCTCCCAACTGAGTTACCGCGGCGTTTTCACCTTGCTAAGCATTACGCTAAATAAATTTGTTGCGCTGACCACCAACCCGACAGTTCTCAACTTTGAATCTGAGGTCGACATTCTTTTATAAACCACCCCACACAACGAGAGCCAGAATGAATGAAGGGTTCTCCTCGAGGTAGTTATGGCCTTCAAAAAGCACAGAACCCTTGGAAGAGATGATGAGGGAGTCGCCTCCACAGTGGGCACAATCATGGCCCTCCTGGTGGTCCTCACCTTCATGTCCCTCATGGTCAACCAGTACGTCCCAGTCTGGGGCAAGGAGGCAGAGGCTGCCCACATGAATTCCGTCATGGGACAGTTCGGATCCTTCAAGGGCTCCATTGACACCCAGATCGTCTCTGCTCAAGTAGCAGCCAGCTCTGGAAGTACCTACATTCCCGCGGAGACATACAGTCCCATTCAGCTCGGGACCGAGAACATCCCCGTATTCTCCATCCCCACGGTAGGTCGACTGAGTGGCAGAGGAAGCAATGCTCCATGGACGATCCAGTTCAACTACGCCATCGCGGGCGGCCTCTACGCCGTCAACCAGTCCTCCTCGGGTAACGTTGTCCTGCAGGTGGAAAACAGGTACCACGTGCCCTTCTCCATAGCCTACGAGGGCGGAGCCATTATAATGTCCCAAACAGCAGGAGAGGCCGTTCGGGTAACCCCTCAGCTGGTGATCCTTAACGGTACCAACGGGGTGCAGGTGTCATTCACAACAATTCAACTCATCGGCTCTGGCGATGTGTCGGGGACGGGGACGGAGGGTGTTCACAGCAAACTCCTGGGCTTGGACATGCAGGCATTTGGTTCCATCCAGGATTCACTGTGGATTAACCACACAACTGCCTACGGCCATGCGTGGTTCCGGTATCTCAACACCACCCTCTCCCTGGCCTATGGCGTCATAGAGTCTGACTTCGAAGAGTTGGGCTATCAGTACTTTGAGTCCCCCTCGGGTCAGACCGTGGAGACACCGTATTACGTCCTTACCAGGTCCCAGTCGGGTCTGTTGCACAACATCAGCCTTGAGATGGTCAATGGTTCACCCGGAAGGCCGATAACGAAGGTCACCCTCCATCAGGCCTTCGTGAGCATCGCTGTGGGGAGAAGCGGTTCTACCCTGGAGGTCTGATCCTAATGCAGTTCCGCAGGAAGAAGGTTAAGCTCCCCAAGGGCGCCATGGAGAAAGGGGTGGTCTGGACCCCCGGGAAGGGTTCTCAACTTACACCGATCCCTACGGTCACGGAGGACAAGGTTGAGGAGGTGGAGATATACCCCATCAGGCCCCCCTTCAGCTACGCCCGCGTCCTCTTCTACAAGGACGATAGCGAGTACCTCTACGAAACCTGGGAGCCGAGACTCAACCAAAGGGAGAAAGGCCTGCTGAAGCTCCTGAAGGATTCCTTTGAGCGTACCCTTTCCTACAGCTTTCACGCCCAGAGCGTCAGGGACAAGGAGGAATTCCTGAAGGAGAGCGTCAACAGCTTCATCAAGTCTAGAGACATTGGAGTAGACGAGACCTCCAAGGAAAAGATCATCTACTACATCACCCGGGACTTCGTGGGCTATGGGCCCTGCGACGTTGTCATCAATGACCACAAGATCGAGGACGTCAGCTGCGATGGCGTCGGCGTCCCCATCTTCATCTTCCACCAGAAGTACGAGTCCATCAAGACTACGGTGTCCTTTGATACCGACGAGTCCCTGAACTCCTTCGTCATCGGACTGGGCCAACGCTGCGGGAAGCAGATCTCCGTGGCAAACCCCATCCTCGATGGAACGACTGTGGAGGGCCACAGAGTCCAGGCCACGTACGCCCGTGAGGTGACCACCAGGGGCTCCAGCTTCACCATCCGCCGGTTCAAGGAGAAGCCCTTTACTTGCGTCGAACTAGTCAAATTCAACACCGCCTCGGTGGAGATGCTGGCCTACATCTGGCTCGCGGTGGAGCATGGCAAGTCCACCATGGTCTGCGGCGGCACCGCCGCTGGCAAGACTGCGACCCTCAACAGCGCCGCCCTCTACATTCGGCCGGGGGCGAAAATCGTCAGCATCGAGGACACCCGGGAAATCAACCTGCCCCATGAGAACTGGATTCCAGGAACGACCCGCAGCGGTACGGGGGAGAGGGGACCAGACGGCAAGGCCCCGGGAGAGATCGACATGTACGACCTGGTCCGGGCGGCCTTGAGACAGAGGCCCAACTACATCATCGTGGGGGAGGTCCGCGGGAAGGAGACCTACACCATGTTTCAGGCGATGGCCACTGGTCACCCGACCATGAGTACCATGCACGCCGATAGCGTGAAGTCCATGGTCAACCGGCTCGAGAACCCGCCCATAAACACCCCCAGGATCCTTCTGACCGCCCTCAACTTCGTCATCATCCAGACCCAGGTGAGGGTGGGGACCACCATCGTGAGGAGAATCAAGCAGATCGTGGAACTGGTTGGGTTTGAGCCTGAGACCAACGAGCTCATCACCAACACGGTCTACGAGTGGGACCAGGCCACGGACACCTTCGTGTTCAAGGGACACTCCTTCCTCTTCGACGAGATCATGGAGATGAAGAACATGACCCACGAGGAGATGGAGGAGGAGTTCCAGAGGAGAGTAGACATCATCAACTACCTGGTGGAGAAGGACATCCGGGACTATAGGGAGATCTCCCAGGTCATCGTCAGCTACTATCAGTACCCCGATGAGACAATAGCCCGCATTCGCCGAGAAATGGGCTGGGCCGGGGAGAGAACTTTGGAGACCACCGGAGGTGAGACCCTTGGCGGGTGAGGCCAGCAGCCTCCTCGACAGTCTTGAGGCCCGTAGGGAGGCGGAGAGGCGGGCAGCGCGACACGCCTACGGGGAGGGCGCCAGACCCCATCTGGTCCGGTTACCGATGGGAGTAAGGTCCAGTTACGTTAGCCTCACGCCCTTCCAGCACCTGGCCTGGAGGCTTATGGCAGGGTTCGTGAGGAACAAGAAGGTGGACGAGGACTTGGAGGAAAACCTCCTCAAGGCCCACATGCGCCTCAGACCTGAGGAATACCTGGCCGTGGGGTATGCGGCCATGGGACTCGTGGGAGGCATCACCATGCTCGCATCCATCTTCCTCACCTTCTTCCTCTTGGCGACCCTTCAGGCGTCCCTATTCCCCCTCATCATCATCCCTCCATTGGTCTTCATCGTGCCCATCGTGGCAACATACGCCACCTTCTTCGGACTACCTCCCCTTTACAGGGGGATTCCCGCAGCAAGGGCCAAGAGGAGGGCTCGCCGCATTGACCGGAAGCTGACGGGCGCCATGTCCTTCATCTCCGCCATGGCCTCAGCCGAGGTTCCGGTGGACATCATCTTCCGGGAGCTGTCGAAGCAGCAGATCTACGGTGAGATAAGGGAGGAAGCCGAGTGGATTACCAGGGACACGGAGCTCCTCGGCATCGACATCCTCACCGCCATCAAGCGGGGGGCAAGCAGGACACCCAGCGTCAAGTTCCAAGAGTTCCTCCAGGGCGTGGTGACGACGACCACCTCGGGAGGGCAGCTCAAGCCCTACTTCCTGATGAAGGCGGAGCAGTTCGAGAAGGAGGATAAACTGGAGATGAAGAAGAGGATGGAGACCCTCGGCCTTCTGGCCGAGAGCTTCGTCACCGTCGTCGTCGCCTTCCCTCTTTTCCTCGTGGTCATCATGGCCATAATGGCCCTCATCAGCAAGGGTTCCTCGGGCTTTGTCGTCTCCCTCCTCTACGTCATCGTAGCAGTGATGATCCCTCTGTCCCAGTTCGGCTTCATCTTCATCATGTGGAACCAGGAGCAGGAGGCCTGAGATGACCAAGGCTAGGAAAATTGCCAGGGAACTCGAGGAGGCCCGACAAGCCATCTACGAGAGAAAGGACATGGGTCGCTGGGTCAAGACCATCAGCCTCGCTTTGGGCCTCGTCTTCCTCGGCGTCGCTGTCATCAATCTCGTAAACGTGGTCAACATATCCTTCAAGGCCTTCGACCCCGGGTCGGGGTACGACACCGACGGAGACGGTATTCCAGACCAGGCAGAGCATCCTGTCCGCCGATTCCTGAACTTCACGGCCATCGCTATGATGGGCTTCATCGGCCCCTACGGGTTCTACATGGCCAAGAAGCAGAGGAACATCCGCTCCATCGAGAAGAGGCTTCCTGACTTTCTGAGGGATGTGGCGGAGGCTGGCAGGTTCGGCATGACTCTGGCTGAGGCCATCGTTGTCGCCGCCGAGGGTCGCTACGGCGTGCTTACATCAGAGATCAAGAGGATGGCCGCCCAGATAGAGTGGGGTGTGCCTGCTTCCGACGCCCTTCGCCTTTTCGCCGAGAGAGTGAAGACGCCACTGGTGGAGAGGGTGGTCTCCATCATTATCAAAGCCAGCGACGCGGGAGGCCAGGTTGCGGACGTCCTGACAATGGTAAGCCACGACGCCAAAGAGGTCCAGCTCACGGAGGACGAGAGAAGGATCTCCATGAGCACCTACATCGCTGTTATCTACATCTCCTTCGCCGTCTTCATAGTGACTATATGGATCCTGGGCGTCACCTTCCTACCCAGGATGGAGGAGGCCTCGGTGGAGGTCTCCCAGGGGGAGGCAGGAATCATCGAGGCGAGTCCCCTGCCACAGAATATCCCTGAGATCATCTTCAACATCCAAGTGGCTTTCTTCATCGCCGTAATCGTTCACGCCATGGGCGACGGCATCCTAGCAGGTATCCTGGATAGCGGCAAGATAGCCAATGGTTTGCGGCACTCCTTCATCATGCTGCTAATCGCAGTCCTGGGCTTTCAGATAATATAGGTGTCACCATGGGAACCCCCTCCATCATATACGAACGCAAGAAGCACGTGGGCCGAAAGATAGGCCCCATCCAGAGGGCCAAAAGGAAGATGTACACTCACTTTCTGGGTGAAAGGGCCCTCAAGGTCCGTGCACCCAGGGGCGGAGGCCGCCAAGAGGTAATCGCTGGAAGCATCACCCCTATTCCGCCCATATCGAATCCTAACATGAGGGAAGTCGTCATGGAGCCCATCCTTAACAACTATTCCTACGTGAGGATACTCTACGACGACCTCTCCAACCAGTACTTCTACGAGGTCATCGAGCCCCGCCTCACTGACGAGGAGGCGGACCTTCTGTCGGTTCTGAAGGAGCTGATCATCGAGAACCTAGAGATGACCCGGGTGATGGACACCGAAACCCGGGAGAGCTACCTGAGGAGTGCTGTGGAGAAGCTGCTTAGGGATCTCGGGATAACCCTTCACCCTCTCCCCAAGGAGAGGATCATGTACTACATCATTCGGGACTTCGTCCGTTACGGCCCCATAGACACCGTCATGATCGACCCCCAGGTGGAGGACATCTCCTGCGACGGCGTTGGCATCCCCTTCTACATATACCATAGAAAGTATGGCTCCGTCCCCTCCAACCTCAAGTTTGACGCTGAGGAGGAGTTGGACAGCTTCGTTGTTTGGCTGGCTCAAAGGTGCGGTAAGCACATCTCCGTGGCCCAGCCGATGCTGGACGCCTCCATTCCCGACGGCTCAAGGCTTCAAGCCACCCTCGGGAAGCACGTTACCAAGAAGGGGTCCAGTTTCACTATCCGACGCTTCAGGGAGAACCCCTTTACCCCCCTGGACCTCATTTCCAACAAGACCATGAGCCCGGAGATGATGGCCTACATGTGGTTGGCCATAGAGAACGGGCAATCCATGCTCATCTGCGGCGGGACAGCCAGCGGGAAGACGACCACGCTCAACGCCATTCTCCTGTTCATCCCACCCCAGATGAAGATCGTCAGCATCGAGGACACCAGGGAGCTGAACCTCCCCCACGAGAACTGGGTGGCCACTCTGACCAGGCACGGCTTCGGTGGGCACACTGCCAGTGGCAGGATGGCTGGGGAGATCGACATGTTCGACCTCCTCTCCGCGGCCCTACGACAGAGGCCCCAGTACCTCATGGTCGGAGAGGTTAGAGGACCCGAGGCCTACGTGGTCTTCCAGGCGATGGCTACCGGAAAGTCCGCCTACACGACCTTCCACGCCGACGACGTCCAGTCTATGGTCCACAGGCTGGAGAACGACCCTATCAACCTGCCTAGGGCCCTGGTGGCAGCCCTAGACATTGTCCTGCTGCAGTCCCAGGTCAAGGTGGGGACCGACATGACCAGGAGAGTGAAGTCCCTTACCGAGGTCATCGGGGTGGACCCAGAGTCCCAGGAACTCATCACAAACTCAGCGTACACTTGGAACCCAGCGGAGGACACCTTCAGCTACAGCGGTCACAGCTACGTCTACGAAAAGGTTCAGACGGCTCGTAACTGGACCCCGAAGAGGATGGAGCAGGAGGTGAAGAGGCGCATCGACCTCTTCAGATACATGGAGAGGACAGGGGTCTCTAACTATCGCGAGGTAGCTAGGATTGCCTCGGCCTACTACAAGGATCCAGAGGAGATGATGAGGATCATCGGGGCCGAGTTGGGCACATGAGCTTCTAGTCCGGATTCGCTTGCCACGTACGAGTGTAGTTCAGATTATCCCCCATGGGGCTCCGAAAGAAAGGGTCGGGTGAGGGACCCTACTTATCCTTCTTCGAGAAGGGCTTCTTCACTATCTTCCGAAGAACCGGCCTCTCAGCCTTCTCCTGCGGGGCCGACTGAGGGGTTGCGGGAGGGGGTGCGGGAGGCCTTGGGGCCAGTCCTGACCCTCCGGGCGGGCCGCCAGAGGGGCCTCCGGGCGGTCCTCTGCCTGGAGGAGCCTGTCCGGACATGAGGGTCCCACACTTGTGGCAGATGGTGGCCGTGATGGAGTTGAGGGTTCCGCATCGCGGGCAGGGCTTGGAGCCCATCTTCCTCATCTCCTCCTCTTCCTTGAGCCACTCGTTGAAGGTCACGTAGGTGGGCTGCCTGCGCCACCATTCCTGGAACTCCTTCTCCGAAGGCCTGTGGCCCAGGGCTCGAGCCGCTTCGGCCCTGTACTTGTCCACCACCTGCTCGTACTGCCTCCTCATCCTGTCCTTGTAGTCGGCGGCCTTGGCCTTGCCGGTGGTGAACTCCACACCACACTCTGGACACTTCTTCACGTCCACTGGTATCCAGGCGTGACAGCTGCTGCACTTCGCCATCTCCTGTTCGAACTCGGTCCCACACTTGGGGCAGGCTGGGCTGGACTCGGGAATGAAGGCGCCACACTCTCCACACTCCACCAAGTGACCGAGCCCGAAGGCCTTCATGTAGCCCGTGATGGCGATCACCACAACGATGAAAATGGCCAGGACTATCAGGAGCATCCACAGGGGCAGGTTTACCATGGGGACCGTGAGTTCATACCACGGCACAACCCTGGCCACGTTCAGCCTCAGGGCGGCCGCCTCGATGGTCTCGGCCTCCGCGGTTGCTAAGAGAGTCCATTCCCCGCTGACAGCCTCTGCGGGCAGCATGAGTCCGACCACGAACTCTCCGTTCTGGTCGGTGAAGACGCTCTTCGAATCGTAGAAGTTGGCCTCGGGGTCTCTGAGGACTAGGGTGATCTTCATATCCGGAATAGGCTGCCCAGTGGGCGTGCTCACCCTTCCAGAGACGAATATCTGATCCCCTAGGCTGTAGGACCGACCCTCCTGAGGTGACGTGATGAACACCTGTCCCTCGGGAGGTACGACCTCCAGGGTAATGTCGACGCGGTTGTTGTCCTCTCTAACCTCTGGAATGACCCCTGAGGCGTCCACGAGGATGATCAGGGTGAAGTTGCCATCCGTGTTGATGGCCTTCGACTCTAGCAGGAGGCTGAGGTTACTCCCCGCGGGGATAACGAGACCAACCCGTACGGCGAGGAGGTTCTCAGGGGTTACCTCGTTCAGGTAGAGACCTACGTCGAAGTTGCTGGCATCGGTGTTTCCGATGTTGTAGACGACCACGGGAACGGTGAAGGTCTTGCCCTTCACCACCCGGAGGGGCTGGAACTCTGAGGGTCTGACCTCGAGGTCCGGCTTTGTAAGCACACTTACGGAGATCTCGACGGAGTTGTCGTCCATGGAGAAGTCCGTGTTGGAGGCCGTGTCGTTCTTACTGAGGACCACTACCCTCAGGAGGCGATCACCCGGCACAGGTGGGCTCCACCTCAGAGATGCCGTCGTTGACGATCCAACCGCGACATCAATGTTCACGGAGACCGCCAGAGTACCATTATCGTAGAGCAGCACAGAGGCTCCCTGGGCAACGGCTGCTCCTTGGTTCCTAACCTTCACCAGGACGTCAACCTGTCCTTCCACCACGGGAACCCTTGACAGGGTGACGTCAGAGGCTTGCACGCTGAGGTTGGGCCAGGTGACGACTTGGACGGTGCCCTTCAGGATGTTGTTGGTCTCGTCCAGCTCAGGCTTCGCGTCCCACTGATCCACCACGGCGGAGATGACGTAGGTCCCGGCCGCAGTAGGGGTCCATGGCATGGAGGCCTCGTAGGTGCTCAGGTCCTGGATGGTTACGTTGAACTCGCCAAGAAGGAAGGAGCTGTAGTCCCCAGGGGTGTTATCCATTACCCCGTCCTCGTTCACGTCCACGTCGGTGCGATAGAAGTGAACGGTCACCCCGGAGATGTCGACCTTCCCGTCGTTCCTCACCTGGGCCTTGACGTCCAAGGCCATGCTCACGGGCTGGGAGGTGGAGACGCCGTTGGCCCCGGAAAAGGTTACGCTCGTGATGGATAGAGCTGCGGTCAGGTCTGTGAAGACCAAACTGACGTTGGTGTTGCTCCCGACAGCAACCATCCTGTTGCTATCCGCGTAAAAGGTTACGCTATCCACTACCTTTGAACCGTTGGCCCGGTAGGTGGAGTTGGACCACCCTCTGCTGGACAGCCTCTCCTGCGAGAGAGCCCTGTACAGAATGGCACCCTGGGGGGCCTCTACGTGGGTGGGTGTCCACGTGCCCATGTACAAGTCGTCGGGTCCGGGGGCAGGAATCGCCGAGAACTGGAGAGTCGTTGGATCCAGCCTCTCCAGGGTGATGTTGGAATCAAAGACCGTGGTGTTGGTCGCGTCCACGCTCTGCACATATAGCCACCAGTACAGGCCTACCTTCGCGCTACCAGCGATCCTCCCCGTCCACCAGTCCCCCCCGCTCGTGAAGGTGACGTTTGTCAGCTGCGCATACTGGGTGCCGGTGAAAACGACGCTCCCGCTCAGGCTCTCGTCGAATGTAACGTTTCTTATGTCAAAGTCTACCGTGCCGACGTCCCCGTCGTCGCTCAGAAGGTCCAGGTCGACGTTCCCCTCGAAGATGACGTCCCAGAGGTAGGAGGTACCACTGGCATCGAAGGTCATATCACTGTTTGTGATGGAAACGCCCTTGAGAGCGGCGCTCGACCCCAGAGCGACCACGTCGCCCCTCAGGTTTCCACCTTGGATGCTTATGACCGATGATTGCTCCCCGTAGATTACGCCCCTTCCGTCACCCGTGCTCAGGTTGAGCTGTGAGTCTACGGCGGAAATCTGACCGCTGTCTCTCAGGTAGACCACAAGGGGCATGTTGCTCGCAAGCCCGCCGTCCTGGATGGTCAGGCTGCCCGTCCCCTCTATCATAACGTAGTGACGCCCAGACTGAAGGTCTCCCTGAAGGATAGTTAGCTGCGCCCCGGACATCGTCACGTCGCCCGTTATACGCAGATTTCCGTCCAGCTGAACATCGTAATCAATCGCCAGCGTCGAGGACCACACATAGGTGTTGTCCTGAGCTGGTCGAACCAGGTTCGTCAGAGAGGCCTCGTGGGGAAGGTTGTTGTCCTGATACCTCATGGCAGGGTAGGCGCTGAAGGAGGTGTCCTGGATATTGACATCTCCCTGGAAGCTGGCACGGATGCGGTAGTTCCCGTCGAAGTTCGAGTTTGGTTCCGTCGGGTCTGCTACAGAGGCGTCGATCCACTCGGTCAGGAGGGGGATACGAGCCCTTCCCGTGGCGTCGGTTACGTTGAAATCGCCGGCGGTTTTCCCCATGTACCCGAGGAGGATAGCCCCGGGCACGTTCGCGTTGCCGTTGTCTGGATAGTACGCGAGAACGCCTGTGGGCAGTACCCGAGACTCCACGTAGGCACCTGGCGTAGCGCTTCCGAACCGGTCTGTGACGAGCGCGTCTAGCCACCGGTGGATGTAGAAGGTTGAGCTAGACCCTACGGGTACCAAGGCGGGGACCCAGGAGCTAGGATTCACGGAGTCTGACTGGGCCTGGTCCAGGGTCATGTTGTAGATGTACACGTTTGCAGAGTTCAGGACGGCGATGACGTTGTGCTGGGTCGGGGAGTTCAGGAAGTCGACCCCCACGTACGAGTCAATCACTGTCAAGGACGCGGAGTTCCGGACCGTTGTGTTGTACCGGTCATCAGGACCAGGTGACAAGGGGTTCTCGTAGAGCCGACTGATTCGCGCCCTGGCGAAGAGAATTGTGGAAGTATCGGCGAACTCCATGACGGGGGCGTCGTTGTTGTCGTTCGGATCCAATGTGTATGCCTGAATCTCTGCGGTCTCAAAGCCCGTTATCTCAGAGTCCCAGATCTCAACGTTGGCATCGCCGGAGGTTGTCAGAGTTCCAGGGTGCTTGATCTTGGCACCGTTCTGCAGGATGAGGGTGCCTGCAACGGTCACATCGAGTTTCAGATAGTCGGAGAGCTGGTTGGGTTCCGTGGTCAGGATGCTGTTGTCGAGGAGGAGGCTCCCGTGACCGCTAGGTCCATCCTGGATGTCCAGGCTGTAGACGTGGCTGCTGTCCTCCAAGAAAATGAGACCCCCGTTCCGAATCTCCAAGAGGGCCCCGGACTGGATAGTAACGCTGCCGTCGACCTTGAAGGTAATGCCGTCATACACGTTGTCCGTACCGCTCACGGTCCAGTCGCCGTTGATGACGACAATGGTGGCGGCTGCCTTCTCCATGGTCAGCAATCCAGCCAGGGCTGTAAGTGCAAAGGCCAAGGTAAGTGCAAGGACCATAGCCCTGGGAAATCTCCGTCCTTCCCTCGACATCATTTAGTTGACCTCCAGAATCTTTCTCGTGAGCACAGCATCTGTGTCAGAGTCCCCCGTTCGACATGTTGGGGGGGTTGTTCCCTGAGAAGCGTATTTATACGTTCTTTAGCGATTCTCAAAGAGTATAATCAATTCGGGTTGGGTCACTTTCTCTTGAGAATCTTCTTCAGGCCCTTGCGACCTTCCTCCTTCTCCTCGCCCATGGGTTGTCCGCAGGCATAACACATCACGGCATCGGCACTGATCATGGTGCCGCAGGCGGGGCAGGGAATCTCAGCCTCCTCCTCCCCCTCACCCTCCTTAAGCTGATGACCGCAGGCATAGCAGATGACGGCGTCGGCGGAGATCATGGTCTGACATCCTGGACATAGAATCTCTCCCTCTCCAGGCTCCTCCGCGGGTTCCTCAGTCTCCTCGATTTCCTCGGCCTCCCCCTTCTTCTTCTTGTCCTTCTTCTTCTCATCCTCCTCCTCTGGGGCCTCAGGAGGAACCTCTTCCTCTTCGGGTTCAGCCTCCTCGACAGCCTCCTCCTCGACAGCCTCCTCCTCGACCGTCTCCGGCTCCGGCACCTGCACTATCTGATCAGGAAGCTCCCCCTTCGCTAGCAGGTCCCTCTCCAGCTCCAGAAGCCTCTTGCCCTCCTGGGAGACCCGCTCGCGCTCGACGGCCAATGATTGCCTCTCCTTGGTGGCCTCCTCTTCCATCTCGGCGAGCCTCTGAACCTTGCTCGTGAACCCATCCACCGAGTTCTTCAGATCTTCATGAAACGCGACCATCTCCTTTTCCTTGGCAAGCATCCTCTCCTTTATGGCCGCGAGTTCCTTGGCCTCGTCCTTGAGGGCCTCCTCTCGGGAGACCAGTTCCTCCTCGCGAGCAAGGAGCTTGTCATGTCTCGCGTTCACCTTCTCCTCCCTGGCCTGAGTCTCAGCATTGGTCTTCTCAACGGCCTTCCTCTCCTTCTCGAAATCCCGCTCCCTCCTCTCTACCTCCCTCTCCCGGGCCTCCATCCCCTTCTGGAGAGATTCTGTGGACGCCCTATCCTTGGCCAGGGCCTCCTGCTCCTTCTGAATCTCCTCCGACTTTGCGTTGAGGGCCTCGCGCTCGGTCTCCAGGCGGGACTCCCTCTCCTGGAGGTCGGCCTCAAGAGTCTTCAGCTCGGCGACCTTGTTCTGAATTAGATCCCAGACCTCTCCTTGCTGCGTAGCCAAAGGCTCACCTTCTAGAGTCCGCGTTCGACTTCTCACATCCACTTAAGTAGATTTGCCTGTCAGTCTCAGGGTTGAGAATCTACGTAGCTACACCTTCTCAGGGCCTGAGAAATCGAATATCGGCCCGAGGACCACCAGACCGGCATTCCCTGCCTCGATAAGGTGCCTCTCCATGCTGTGGCTGCAGGCCCTCATCTTCTCCACCTGGAGATATCGGACCAGCTTCCCCTTGCTCCTGTCGAGGCCAAGCATGATTATTCCGTCTACCAGGAAGCCCTCGTTCCCGAGCAGCTGGCTGTCAGCCCCCAAGGAGCGCTCCATGACCACGAAGGAAATCAGATTGTGATCCCTGAGCATCTTGAAGAAGTAGAACATCCTCTTCCTCATGTCTCCCGCAGGCGGCATCAGGCTGTACAGGGCCCCTAGGGAATCGAGGGCGAAGAGGGTGAACCTCTTTCCGTGGGCTCTCTTGTAGTGGTTTATCATCTTCTCCATGAAGGCGATATAGTCCGTCTGATCGCCCTCCTCCACCACCTGGTCGATCTCCCTAAGGTCGGTGAAGTCGGAGAGCTGCATGTTGAGGGATATCTCCACCCCCAGGCTCTCCATGTTGTTCAGGTGGGAGTGGACCGTTTCCTCCAGGGTGGTGTACAGTCCGAACTCCCCTGTCTTCTTGAGGTGCTGCGACATCACGGTGTAGCAGAAGGCCGACTTCATGGCGCCTGGTGGACCTGTGACGAGGATTACTTTGGGAGGGTCGATATCGGTCTTGAAAACCCTGTCCATGCCAGGAATCGAGCTTCTGAGCATTGACCCTCGCCACTGGTTTTGCTAGAAGCTCCCGAGAAATTGATTTAACCGTATCGTCTTCATTATCTACCGTGAGACGACCTTATCATCCCTCGTAATTTCGTGAACAAATATTTAAGCGACCACCTGCCTAGCGCGCCCTGACGCCCCGAGGTGGCTTTGATTGGTCCGTGGCCAGATGAAAAAGTGCCCTATTTGTGACACAGACCTGAGAGACGACTCTGAAGCCTGTCCCAATTGCGGCACGGACTCCTCCCTGTTCGACATTGAGCTTGATAGCGAGGACCTGGCCGCGATAAAGAGCTCAAAGTCACTGGATGATCTTCTGGCCTCCGTCTTGGAGGACTCAAGCCTCAGCCCTCCCAAGAAGAAACCTGAGAAGGAGACCCTTGACGACTTAGACTTGGAGCTGCCCGAGGAGCCTCCAGACCGGCCCAAGCTTGACCTAGACATACTGGAGGAGGACATCCTCGGGAAGGAGGAGAAGAGTATAACCTTTGAGTGTCCTGCGTGCGGTGCGGAGGTGGAGGAGCAGGCCTCCCAGTGTCCGTCCTGCGGTGCCCTTTTCGCTGAGGGTGGGGCCTTCAACTGCCCCACGTGCGGCTCGAGCGTGCCCGTCGACGCTTCTCGCTGTCCGAGGTGTGGGGTGAGATTCGTGGACGACGGTGAGAGTGCTTCCCGATCTCGAAGTGTGAGGGAGCCTGGAGCCTTCAGAAGCGGAGGCCTCTCTGAGGGCCCGACCGCTCCTGCGAGGCAACAGCTCCGGTTGGAAAGGGGTCCCAGCGGGACGGGTGAAATCGTTAAAGAGGTCATGGCCATCTACGAGACCCAGAAGGGGAGGAACCCCCTCCTCGTCGGCGATAGGACAAACCTGACTTCCTCCCTCCGGGCCGAAGTTGGGTCCCTGAAGACCCTCCTCGCCCTGGCAAAAAGGCTGCGCGTACCCGTTGGCGAGACTCAGCGGGCGATATCGGAAGCCACGACTAAGGCCAAGGCCAACAATCTGTCGGCGGCCGTCAAGCTGGCCTGGGGGGCGAGAGTATCCCTGGAACAGTCTCTTGCCGTGCAGATTGCCCAACGGGTGGAGTTTCTCAGAGAGGACCTTAGGACGCGCCAGGGGAGGGGTCAGGGGGTTCCCATGGCGGGGTCCCTGGCGGAGGAAGTCGTACAGGAGTTGAAGGGAGGGCGTGTTTCCAAGGCATACGAGAAGCTTCAGCTGGCGAGAGAGGACCTGACATCGAAGACCAGTGGGACCACTGAGGCGAGGTATGCTCTGCAAGCCGCTGAGGAGATAGTCAGAGAGGTGGCCCAACTCGGCGTTGGAGTGGTCAGCGTGCAGGAGATCCTGGGGCATGGCAGGGAAGCCCTGAGGAGGGGAGACTGGGAGACGGCGTCTCGCCTGGCAGCCACTGCTCAGGAGAAGGCCACGGAAGCCCTGAGGAGGGGGGTAGCGGCCGAGATGAAGAAGGCGAAGCAATTGGTGATGGAACTCAAGATGAGGGGACATGACGTGAGCGAGCCTATTCAGCTCCTCAAGCAAGCCAGCGCCAGCACGAAGGAGGAGAGCTACTCTGAGGCATTGAGATATCTGACATTGTTCAAGAGACGGGTAGGAGCCTCCTAACTACTCCATGATGGCCTTTGTGGCCATGAAGTGCGCCTTATCGAAGTCCAAGGTGAAATAGCCTCTATCGTGCTTGATCTTCCTCATCTTGACGCAACGCAGACGCAGCTGCACATCTGATTCTCCAATCTCAAACTGCTTCAGCAGTATTATGCCGTCGGCCAGGAAGTCGATTCCGTGCTCCGTCAGCTTCTGCGTTCCGAAGGGAACCTCTGAGACGATGAGTGCAGTTACGCCAAGCTCCTTGAGGAGGCCGAAGAAATGGAATAACTGCCTCCTCGGGTCCTGAGCTACTCCCAAGGCGTAGAGGGACTCGAGGGAGTCCAGGACGATGAGTGAGTAGGAGGACGCCTTCACGGCTTCCTCTATGATCCCTCTGAGGATGGTCAGCCAGTCCCGGTCCACCTCCCCCTCTGACAGTTCCAGCCTTATCTTCCCCATGTCCAGCAGGTACAGCTCCGACTCCTTGAAATCCCCAATACCCATCTTCTTCATGGCCCGCCTGAGTTCCTCGCCACTCTCCTCCAGGCTGATGTACAGGCCCTTCCTGCCCTCACGGCAGTTATGATAAAGGATACTGAAGGCCAAAGAGGTCTTCATCGTCCCTGGAGAGCCACAGAGGAGAACGACGTTGCCCTCCGGAATCCCCCCGCCCAGAGCTTCGTCCAGGCCATCCACATACGTGGGGATTAGGCTCATTCAACCAAGGCTTCTGACCTGCGGCTATATTAGCGTCTTGGTACCGTTCCGTTTCGTGATAAAAAATCATTCCAGGCAGAAGACCTCCATCTCACGCTCTAAGATCTTTAGCTCCCTTTCCGAGAGGGCCTTGGGACTGACAGAGACAAGAAGGATGGCCTCCGTCTGGGATACCAGGTCGACCAGACGCCTCAGGAATCTCAACACCGCGTTGAAGTTGTTGTTGTCTATTAGGTATTCCACGCCATCGATCACGACAACCGCCTGCATGACCTCCCGGGCGTGAACCTCGACGGTATACATCAGCCGCTCCAAGGAGGGAGACACGACTTCATACATCTCTGAGGGTGAGGCCTTATCCGCCAGCCACAAGAGACGCGCAGCTTTCAGTCCCCTCTCCTCCGTCAGACGTTGTGGGTTGGACCTCGTGATGATGAGGCTGTTGTTCCCTACGTTGAGGGCCTTCACGAGCTCGACCACGTGGTAGGGCTTGTCCTCTTCCAGCAGATAGGCCTTTCCCGGCTTGATGTCGATGTCCGTAGGCACCGTGGTCGGTCCCCCACTGGAGGGGGCGAGCGTCGAGCGTCCCCTAGTGTGGGGCAGTTTTATGGTACCGGTGGATACCAAGAGGATAGCCAGTACCAGCCCACCCACTACAATTCCGACGAACAGGAGCCAGTCGTACCCCGCTGGACCGCCAACACCAGCCACAGAGACGACCTTTTCCACCCGATTGTTCGTTCTGTCCTGATCCAGGATGGCTTCTTCAGGATCGACCACCACGACTAGCCGATGGCTTCCGGCAGAGGCGGTCCAAGAGAACTCAAGGGTTGTTGTCTGACCCTTAGATAGAAAGGATATGGTAGCCGACTCCACGGAATTGCCGTTCTCGAAGAGGCCCACCTTCACACCCGTCGCATCCTTGCTTCCGCCGTTCCGGATGGTGGCCCTCACCTTCACCGTCTCCCCAGGCGAAGGGTTGGTCTTGGAGAAGGTGACGTCATCTGTCAGCACCATCAGGTCAGCAATGCCTACCACAACGTCGACGTAGAGGGACTTTGAATAGGAGGCGTTGCTGTTCGAAGCCGCCAGCACCTGCACCTTCTCTTTCGTCTCTATGGGAGCGTTCTGAGGAACAGTAACAGTGACGTTGCCTTGTCTGGTCTCTCCAGCCTCTACGGTGAGGGTGATGGGGGAAACACTTACAGACCAGTTGGAGAGAGTTGAGGCGCTGAGCGAGACTCCCTCCTGGAAGTTGCCTCGGTTGGTCACGGATATACCATAGACTACTTGAGTTCCAGGCTCGGACTCCTTCAAAGAGGCATTCGCTGTGAGGTCGAAGCTGATGAGCCTCTTCGGGTATAGGAAGACCTGTCCTGTCCTGTTGTCTGGATCTGGAATAGCGGTGGAATGAGTGAGAGTGACCGTCACGTTGTAGCTGCCGGCGGGACTATCGACATTGGTGTACAGCTCCAGGCCCACGGTCAGTGTACCTGAACAGGAGGAGAAAACCTGACGCCACCAGCGTATGTCGATATATGAATCGGGGAAGCTGAGGTAGTCGACGGAGGGTGCGAAGAGCTTGGCCGTCACATTGTAGGTGCCACCACTGTCACACACAACCCTCTGCTCCACCTTGACGAAGTCGTTGAAGGCGTCGCCGTCGCCATCCATGGCTGTAAGGGTGAGGGAACCCAGGCCTACTCCTTGGACCGATGGAGCCGTGGCGGCGGCTAGAAAAAGGAATCCAAGGATGGCGTAAAGGACAAGGAGGGACGGACAAGGTCGCATGGCTCCACCCAGGACCAGAGAACTTCCCTTCCTTCACCCATAAACCTTAGCGTGCCGATATCAGTAAGGAGAACCTCAGGGCTCTAGGATCTCCATCTCGATTTCCATCAGGCTCAGTTCCCTCTCGCCGAGGGTCATTGGGTTCAAGGCCAGGATGAAGGTGAACTCGCTCTCCGAGATGTCGTCCACCAGCCGCCTCACAAACTTCATGACGGCCTCGAAGCTGTTGCTGCTCATCAGGTACTCCACACCGTCCAGCATGAAGAGTCCCTGGCCTCCGGTGATCATGAACCTCTCCACCTTGTGCATGAGCCTCTCCAGCACGGGTTCCACCGTGCTCTCGGAAGACTCGCCTCTGTCCGTAAGCCACAGTATCTCCGCACCCGTCATTCCGTAGTTCTCTCTGACCCTGGATGGGTTGACACGAGTTATCAATAGGCCCTTTACGCTCCTGACCCTCTGGGCAAAGAGGCGGTAGGCCACATCCGCCCTCTCCTCCTTCACCAGGTAGCTTCGGCCGGGTAGAAGGTCGAAGGACAGTTTGGGAGCTCGAGCGTCCTGCTGGCTTCGGTGAGCCCTACCGAGGGCTTCGCGAGCCATGGAGAGGTCCAGGGGCACCCCCAGGGTGGAGGAATACGCCAGAATTCGATTCAAGGCTCCGTCGAGCTCCCTCATGTCGTAGGTGAACTTCTCCGCCAAATATCTGAGCACCTTCGGGGGGCAGGAAGCCCCCCGTTCCTCCAACTGTCTGCTCAGGTAGGCCAGCCTGAGATCCAGGTTCGGCGGCTGCAGGTCCGCCACCAACCCAGACTCAAGTCGGGATACCAGCCGGGCATCGAGGCCATTCATCTCGGAGGGGCTGCATACCGAGGCGAAGACAAGCAGTCTTCCCTTCTCGTGGAGTTCCTCGAAGATGCCCAGAAGTTCCTCCTGGACCCGGGCCTTGCCCTCGAGGTCCCGGATGTCGTCAAGGATGAGAACCTCCAGCTCTCGAAAGGCCTGTCGCAATTTCGAAAGCCTTGCCCCGCTCTCTGCCTCCTCGACCTCGGTCCTGAACTGGCCAGCTGTTAGATAGGTGAGTCGGATCTCTGGCCTCCTCTGGAGAAGGCGGTTTCCAAGGGCATGAAGGAGGTGGGTCTTCCCCAGACCGGGTCCTCCCGTCACGAACAGCGGGTTGTAGGGATCCACCGACCCGTTAGCCAGGGCCATGCAGGCGGCATGGGCAAATCGATTGGATGCTCCTACAATGAAGTTCTCGAAGGAGTACCTGTCCAAGAGTCCAGGACGAACACGGTGTGGGGAACCAGATTCTCCCCCGGCTGCAGGAGGACGCGCCTCATTGGCTATCTCCTTCGCCGCCTCCTTCGGAATCGGTGCCTCTTTCTTCGACGGTCCGGTCCCCTCACTTCTCTCCTTCGCGGGATGCCCGTTCTGTTCCTGGGCTGACTCGGGCATCGGCTCTGGACTGGCCTGTTCCTGGCCAATCTTTGCCTTGTATTCCTTGAACGCTCTGATAGCCTTTGATAAGCCCTGGCCCATCGCCGCTTCAAGAGGCTCCACGTCCTTCCCTTGGGACCTCCACTCGTCAAGCTTCTTCTTGAAGGACCCCAACCCTCTCAGAGCCCTACCTCGGCCTCTCTTAAGGGAGGAAAGGAGGGAATCCACCTCCACGTCCGTGTGGACCTCGATCATGGAGCCTTGGTCCTTGGCAAGTTCCCTGAAACGAGGCAGGGCCTCCTTGCCTTTCAGGAAGCCATCAGCTGCGGCGAACAGGGCTTCAACCCGCTTCCCATCCTTCAGTATGACGTACCCAGCGTTGGGGCTATCTGTCGATACGAGCCTCAGGTAGCCGTTGAACTTCTTACGGCCCAGCAGGGGCATGATCTTCTTCAAGGCGTCTGGACCGCCCTTGACGACCTTCATGATCCTCCCCTCGGGAAGCTCCAGATCCTTTAGCACGATCGCCCTCGAAGAAATGAGCCCCGGGGATTCTTAAATAAGTTAACGTGCGAGTTGCAGAGCTGATAATCTGACTCAGGCGGGGACCTCTGAGGCGCTAGCCAAGGCCCGAACCTGAAACCTGGGCCACAGGCGTCCCAGCGCGGTGGACAGAACCAGCCAGAAAACAGTCCACTCGAGGAGGGTAAGATAATAGAACGTCCGTATCAGCTCTGGAGAGACGTTGCCAGGAACGATCTCGATCTCCGGCCTCAGGAGGAACGGAAGGATCCAGAGCAGTGCCCCCACTGAAAGGCTCAGACCCACGGACCCCCGTGTGCCCCATGGCGATCTCGCCTTCCTTGAGAGTAGGTAATACAGGCCGAAGGCCGCCAAAACCCCACCCAGGGCAAACAGAATGGTGCCCACGTACCACAACTCAGCCTCTGCGACGTCAAGGCTGATCTCGACCCCGGGAGGGGTTCCAGGGACCGCCAGAAGAGGTAACACGCTGAAGACGGCGAGAGCGAGGAGGCCGTGAACCCAGGCCTTAGACAGGAGACTCCGCCAGGGGAGGATGGCACTGATCAGCGGAAAGACTAAAGCAAAGGGAATTCCGACCACGATGCCTATCACGAGGGCCGCCCCGAAGGCCGCAGCCCTCCTCTCCGCGACGGGGACGGGGTTCTCCTCCCCCTCCATAGCCTCAGCCTGATCTATGAGAGGGCCCAACACGAGAAGAATGAAGAGACCCAGGACGAGGCCCGCCAAGAGGCCAGCCGCTAGGCATGCCATCAGTGGCATGGCATGCCCAAGGCGTGTCTCAGGTCGTGGAACACATCATGGGCCGCCGCTGCCAGTGCGAAGCCCATCACGCAGAATGCGGCGATGGCCACCAGCGACGCCAGGGTTATCCACCATCCGAGCTCCATCACATTGGCAGGTAGCCGCCTGTACAATCGTCCCCACATGTCTCCAAAGCCTCCAATGTGTGGCCGGGCACATAGACGCTCGATACTCAAATCTTGTGTTACCAAACGCTGTGTCGTAACACCGTCGCAAGACATAAGATATTAAATGGACAGAGATATCCGCCTATCACTGAGAACCGGGGGAGTTGGTCTGGATTTCTTCACCATGAGCGACTTCAACTTGGAAGGGAAGCCGGTTCTGGTTCGGCTAGACATAAACTCGCCAATAGATCCCATATCGGGCAGGATCCTCAACGACAACAGAATAAGGCAGCACATGGCCACCCTTCGCGAGTTAAGGGACGCGAAAGTGGCAATCATGGCCCACCAGGGACGTCCTGGGAAGGATGATTTCGTCACCTTGGAGGCCCACGCGGAGAGGCTGTCTTACTACCTCAACCTGGACGTGGGCTATGTTGACAGCCTCTTCGGGAAGTCCGCGGTGGAAGCCGTTAGATCCATGAAGCCCGGGGACTTTGTGCTCCTGGAGAATACGCGCTTCTACTCCGAGGAGGTCGCTCTGAAGGAGACGGACCCTTCCAAGATGTCTTCCCTTCACATGGTCAAAACCCTGGCACCCCTTGCTGACCTCTTCATCAACGACGCCTTTGCCGCGGCCCACAGGCCCCAACCCAGCCTTGTGGGCTTCAGTGAGGTCCTGCCAAGCGCCGCAGGGAGGGTGATGGAGAGGGAGGTAGAGATGCTTGACCAGGCCATGCACAGCGAAGCCAGGCCGAAGGTCGCCGTCTTGGGAGGCATGAAGGTCGACGACTCCGTCGCCGTAGCTCGCCACATGCTCTCCCAGGATGTGGTAGACAGGCTGTTGACGGCAGGAGGGGTGGCCAGCCTCTTCCTCTGGGCAGGGGGCACCAGGCTGGGGGAGGTCAACGAAGGGTTGCTCCAGAAGGAGGTTCCCGCCTGCGACGCCGTCCTTCAGGATGCGAAGGAACTCATGAAGAAGTACCCAGAAAGGATAGGCGTGCCCAAGGATGTCGTGTTGAACGTGAAGGGCGAGGGGAAGACGGTGACAGTCGAGGAGTTACCGGCTAAGTACCCCATCCACGACATAGGACTGAGCACGATCGTGGACTACCTGGAGGACATCTCGGGTGCCCAGGTCGTCATCCTCAACGGACCCGCTGGCGTCTTTGAGATAGAGGAATTCTCCGTAGGAACTCGCGAGCTGTTCCTCGGAATCGCCAGGTCCAAGGGCTTCAAGGTGGCCGGTGGAGGGCATACAGTAACGGTGGTGGAACAGCTGGGACTCTCGCAGCAGATAGACCATCTGAGCACGGGGGGCGGCTCTCTCATTAACTACCTCGCGGGGCGCCCGCTTCCGGTCTTGGAGGCGCTGAGGAGGTCCAAGACGAAACACAAGAACGTAAGACTCGATGGTTGACTATCGCCAGCGATATCCGGGCCGTCAGGGTTTTATTCCATATGGATGAAGGCAATTCGATGCCTGCCTTCGTTTCCACCTTCATCAGGGGTCTTGACGACCTCCTGGGGGGAGGGGTGCCTGAGGGCAACGTCGTCCTCGTAACCGGTACTCCCGGGGCAAGGAAGACGTCCATCGTCTACAGCATCCTTTACAACAACGCCTGCAAGGACAGAAAGGGACTGTTCATATCATTAGAACAGGGGGAGAAGGAACTGGCCTCCGCCATGTCTGGCCTGGGCATGGACGGTGTTGACGATGACTTGCTGTATGTGCTGGACGCCGCAAGGATAAGGGCCGAACTCAGGGACCTGGAGATAGACAAGGACTGGATGGAAATAATCAAGAGGATGATCAAGGAATCGGTGGAGGTCAATCAGAGGAATCTCCTAGCCATCGACCCCCTTAACGTCCTCTACGCCCTCGGCTCGCTGCCGAATCCCCGTAGGGAGCTATTCCATTTCTTCAACTTTCTGCGGGACCTCGGCCTGACTGCCTTCCTCATCTCCGAGCTGCCCGTGGGCAATCCCTCCCTCTCCCACTACGGTGAGGACTTTCTGGCAGACGGCGTGTTTCTGTTGAAGCACTACGATGTGGGGGAGACTGAGGTGCAGCTGAGACTCCGTTGCGTCAAGATGAGACGTACCGCCCACCAGGAGGGATACTATGCCCTGGGATACACCAACGGCGGCTTCTACGTCACCCAGGTGATCTCGAGGAAGAAAGAACGTGAGCCTCCCGAGATTGGACACTGGGAGGGCGACTAAGCGGCCCTTCGATTCTCCACAAAGGCCTTACTAGGGGAAAGACATTGAGACCGCGGTCTTCCAATGAAGAAGGAGAAGGTGGCGGTCATCGGGGCGGGACACATAGGCAAGGCATTGGTGCGCGGGTTCCTGGATGCTGGAAAGTGCGATAAGGACCAGCTGATGGCGACCATACCCTCAGTGGAGAAGGCGCGGAGACTTCAGCAGGACCTGGGCATCCGGGTGGCTTCAGACAACAAGGAGGCCTGCACGTGGGCCAGCGTGGTGGTATTTTGCGTGAAGCCCCAGGTCCTGGCCTCCGTATTGCGGGAGGTCTCTGAGGTCATCGACGACGAGATGCTGGTGGTCTCTGTTGCCGCCGGAATTCATACGCGATTCATAGAAGAGATTCTGGGGAAGAGTGTCCCCGTCATACGCCTCATGCCCAACGTGGCAGTCCTATCCCGGCAAGGCGCGACGGGGATGTGTTGGGGCCGCCATGCGAAGGACGAGGATGTGGAGTATGTGAGGGACCTCTTCTCTAGCGTGGGCCTCGTCATGGAGGTGAGCGAGGACCTTATGGACGCCGTCACGGGACTGAGCGGGACCGGCCCGATGTATATCTTCCAGGTCATTGAGGGACTTTCTGATGCCGGCGTCAAGGTAGGGCTCAGCAGGGATGAGGCCTACACACTGGCCGTGCAGACCGTCCTGGGTGCAGCCCTTATGGCCAGGGACCTGGGAGAGCATCCCGGCAGGCTCAAGGACTTGGTGACCTCCCCTGCGGGGACTGCCATCTCGGCCCTCCACCTCATGGAGAGGAGCGGCTTCAGGGCCATCCTCATGGACGCCGTAGAGGAGGCGACGAGGCGGTCAGGCGAACTAGGGAAGATGCACATGGAGGGGTCTTCCAGCTAAAGATGCTGGATCCTGAGCCCTCCTGAACAGCATTTGAGACATCCAGCCTTGGTCACGTGGCCCTCAGCTTATGCGAGACTGCTTCCGCATGAACTGCAGAACCGCGCCTCGAGCAGGTTAAAGGCGCCGCACTTGGAGCAGTACTTGCTTCCCCCATGTGGCGGAGGTATTGTGGGGCTGACCACGACAGGTGGTCTTGCTAGAGCTGCTTTCTCAAGCTCACTATGCGCAACGAGGCCATAGATGAAGAGGATGAATCCCACTGGGAGGAAGATGAACCACCCTATCAGGGGAATCCAACCGAGAAAGACCATGATCAAGAGCCCACCGACTACAAATCCAGCTCTGGCTACGCAATCCCCTTCTAAGAGATTGCGGCAAGTGGAGATAAAACTTCTCCATTCCTTTTCTCAGTCCACATTGACCGTCGGCCATGTCAGCAGACCGAACCTCTTCCCCGGCTTCAGGGCCAATCATGGCGGCGAGCCTTGATCATATGGCCTCCATGAGGGAAATGCTGGCCAGCATGACACTCCAAAGTAACGCCAGGTTGCCCCCTTGGGGTCGAATGGGTTGCACATGAACACATACCCACCGGTTTGACCCTTAGAGGGTCGGGGCAACGCGCGCCTGTGATCCGAAGCCACCTGAGGGAGTGGGATGACGGGTTCAGTTCCCTCGTGCTGATTTCCGCAGATGCATTTGGACTCCCTTACCCCGTGACGTCGAGGGTCATCAGAGCTTCCGAGCACGGAATATGCGGCCGCCTGTTCTGTAATCACACGGTGGCCTGCGACAAGGATTTGGCCGAGTCGATGAGGGGCCTCTCGGCCTCGCTCCAGGCCCCCAAATGACCCGTCGCCTTCCCGCGATGTACTTCTCTACTCTCTCAGGAAGCAATGTATTAGAGTATGACTCGGCATAAGGCCATATCGGGCAGGTCATTCTGTGTCCGGAATGACAGGATGTGCTAACGTGGGCGAGCCCCCAGGAGCGATATCGCTGGCCCTCGTGACGGTTCTGCTCATGGTATCGGCATCTCCGGCTCTCGAACTGATTCCGGAACTGCACACGGTCCCTTCCGCAGTTGGAGAATCAGAAGGCTCCCGATACTTCACCCCCAACATC
>JABAOD010002252.1_pt1 | contig 26104 bp, 24 predicted proteins | sample 7062151 | NCBI WGS metagenome assembly JABAOD01 (sample SAMN14538626, study PRJNA623070) | marine sediment metagenome | biome: marine biome [ENVO:00000428]; feature: marine pelagic biome [ENVO:01000023]; material: deep marine sediment [ENVO:00002113] | place: India: Gulf of Khambhat ... | reverse complement strand
GCGATCAGGTGGCTCATGAACCCCGGCAGCAGGTGGCGGCCGATGATCCGGCCCGGTTTCGCGCCCATCAGCTCGGCCGCGGCGCAGTAGTCCTCCTCGCGCAGCGCGAGCAGCTTGGAGCGCACCGCGCGCGCGAGCCCGGTCCAGTCCAGCAGGCCGAGGATCACGGTGATGCCGAGAAACACGCCGATCGGGCTCCAGGTCACCGGCAGCGCGGCTGACAGCGCCATCCACAGGGGCAGCTCGGGGAACGAGCGGATGATCTCGATGAGCCGCTGCACGATGCTGTCCACCCAGCCGCCGTAGTAGCCCGCGAGCCCGCCGAGCACGATGCCGATGATGAAGCTGATGGCGATGCCGATGAGGCCGACGGTGAGCGAGATGCGCGCGCCGTAGATGATGCGCGAAAGCACGTCGCGACCGAGGCGATCGGTGCCCGCCAGAAACAGGGTTCCGTCCTCGGCAGGACATACCAGGTGAAAGCTGCCGGGAATCAGCCCCATCCACTTGTAGGCATCACCGAGACAGAAGAATCGCAGCTTTTGGATCTCGTCCAGATCCTCCTTGTACACACGGCGCAGGTTCTCCATGTCGAGCTCGAAGCTGTAACTGTAGACGAACGGGCCCTCGAACCGGCCCTCGTGAAACAGGTGCATCGCCTGCGGCGGCGCATAGATGAAGTCGGTGTGGCGGCTGTGCAGGTTGTACGGGGCCAGAATCTCGCTCGCGAGAATGGAGAGGTACATGACGAGAAGAATCAAGCCCGACACCACGGCGAGACGGTGACGCTTGAAACGCCACCACATCATGCGCCACTGCGACGCCATGTAGTAGCGTTCCTGCTCGGCGGTGAGCGCTTCGATCGAGTACGGATCGAAGGGCGCCGTGGAGACGAAGTGCTCCAAGCGGTCCTGCTTCGCGGCGCTCATCGTCGCAGCCCTCCCTCGAGGCGGATGCGCGGGTCGAGCGCCGCCAGCGCAAGGTCCGAGACCAGCGTTCCGATCACCGTCAGCAGCGCCAGCACCATCAGGAAGGAGCCGGCCAGGTACATGTCCTGGCTTTGCAGCGCGCGCAGCAGCATCGGCCCCGTCGTCGGCAGCGACAGGACCACCGAAACGATCGCCGCCCCTGAGATCACCTGCGGCAGGAGGTTGCCGATGTCGGCGATAAATGGATTGAGGGCCATGCGTAGCGGATACTTCACGAGGATCCGGAACGGATGGAGACCCTTGGCACGGGCCGTGACGACGTACTGCTTGTGCAGTTCATCCAGCAGATTGGCGCGCAGCCGGCGGATCATTCCAGCGGTGCCGGAGGTACCGATAACGATGACGGGAATCCACAAGTGCTCCAGCACCGACATCGCCTTGCCCCAGTCCCACGGCTGGTCGAGGTATTCCGGGTCCATCAGGCCGCCGATGGACGTGCCGAAATAGACGTTCGCGATCCACAGCAGCACCAGCGCAAGGAGGAAATTGGGCGTTGCCAGGCCCACGAAGCCGAGAAACGACAGCGCATAGTCGCCGAAACTGTACTGGTAGACGGCCGAGTACGTGCCGATGATGAACGAGACGACCCAGGTAAAGACGATGGTGGCGAATGAGACGACGATTGTCAGCAGGATGCGGTCGCCGACGACGTCGGACACCGGCATGCTGTATTCGAACGAATAGCCGAAATCGCCGCGCAGGATGCCGGCCAGCCAGAGGAAATATTGCTCCACCGGAGATTTGTCGAAACCGTATTGCTCCCGCAGGAACTCGATCCGCTCGGCGCTAACCGATTCGCCCTGGCTCTGCAGCTCGTTGATGTAGGTGGTGAAATAGTCGCCCGGCGGCAGCTGGATGATGATGAACACCATGACGCTGATCGCGAGCAGCGTCGGCACCATGACCAGCAGCCTGTGTACCGTGTAACGAAGCATTCCCCCTCGATCCCGGTCACCGCACGGCGATTACTGGTCGAACCAGAACGTATCGGCCCCGTAAATGCCGAAATGCGCGCCCGGATCCCATGTGTATATCCCGTCTTCGGGGACGTTGCGCAGTCTGGCGTTGACGACGACGGGCTGCAGCGCGCCGCTGATGATGCCGATCGTGAACAGCTGGTCGGTCCAGATGGCGAGCATGCGGTGCCAGACCTCCTCGCGGCGGGCCCGATCGCTGGCGCGGTACCAGTCGTCCAGCAACGCGAGCAACTGTTTCGCCTCCTCGATATCGGCCGGCTCGCCGCTGCGTCCGCCGGTTTCCAGATACTGACCCCACATGGGCCACTGGTACTGGATCTGGTGAGTCGGCGCGAGCTCCTCGGGGATGGTGTCGGCGGTGGCAAGACCGTTTTCCAGGCCTTCCCAGATCGACATGACGGTCTCGCCCGAATAGATGCGGTTGCGGATGACGTCCCGCTGGGACGGTTTGCTGTGCAGCTTGATGCCCACCTTTTGCCAGCTGTCGCGCACGAGCGACAGAACGTCCGTCTGCTCGGTGCTCTCGCCGGCGGTCTCCACGATGATCTCGGCGGCGCGTCCGTCGGCCAAGAGCCGGAGGCCGTCGTCGTCGCGCGCTGTTAGGCCGACCTCGTCCAACAGCCGGTTCGCCCGTTGGAGATCGAATTCGGCCCATGCCTTGCGATAGTGCTCGCGAAACAGGGGGCTTTGGGGCAGGACTGTATTCTGGCCGGCGTAAGCGAGCCCGTAATAGATGACCTGGTTGACCTCGTGGCGGTTGATCGCAAGAGACAGCGCGCGACGGAAGCGGACGTCGCGAAGCAGCGCACGCCACACCGGATCCCGCGTATTGAGATTCGGATACAGGGTCATGTGCGACCCCTTTCCGTTACGCCACAGGAGGGTTCGGAACCCGTTGCGCTCCTCGTTCTGCTTCAGGAACGTGTAATTGTCGAAACGCAGATAGCGCGCCTGCAGGTCGGATTCGCCGGTCCCCGTCTTGGCCGGGATGATCTTGGCATTGGCGATCTGCATGGCCACCCGGTCGATATAGGGGAGTTGCCGGCCTTCCGGGTCGATGCGGTGGAAATACGGATTGCGGACGAAGATGAACCGTTCCGCCGGCATCCGTGTCGTGTTCACCCAGGGCTGCAGGCTGGGCATGTCGACGTTGTCATTCTTGTAGAGGTTGTCCATCCTGTTGTGGAGGGCGGCCCAGTTGCGCTGTCCGCTGTCCCTGGCCAGCCTCTCAAGGGCGGACGGGTCCGTATACCGCGGATGAAATTGCTTGAGGTAATGGGCCGGGCGATAGATGTAGAGGGGGCTGGCCGATGCCAGCGCCGGCAGGAATTTCGGATTTGGCCGCGACCAGGTGAAGCGGATCGTGGTCTCGTCGATGATCTCGACGGTCGGCAGCTCGCCGTCGATCCGCAGTTCGACCTGCGGCCCCGTCGGCGTCAGCTTCGGATTGTTGGCGACGTCCTCCCACCAGTAGCGGAAATCCTCGGTCGTGAACGGTGCGCCGTCCGACCAGCGATGCCCGCGCCGCAGGCGCAGTGTAAAGATGCGGCCGTCCTCGACCTCGACGTCCTCCAGAATATCCGGCACGATCCGGTAATCGCGGCCGTACCGGACCAGCCTGGCATAGCCGTACACGACCATCTGCCGCACGTCTTTCGAACGTGCCATCAGGAGGTTCAAGGTGCCGCCGTAGCGGCCGATCGTGCGTCCCCCGTCCATCTCCTCGAGCAGCGGCGGATCGGGCAGTCGGTCGGCCACAGGCGGCAATCGGCCCGCCGCGACATCGGCGGCGAAATACGGAGGTTCGACGGGACCGGCGGCCGCTGCCAGGACCGGGCCGACGGATATCGCGGCTAGCAGGAACACCAACAGTCGCATCGCGCCCCTCCCCCTCACACGCCGGGCAGGTCCGCGTGCGCATCGGCGCGCACGAAATGGTCGCTGCCCAGGGCCCGCAGGACCGGCGCCGTTGCCACGGTTTCGGTGAACGGCGCCGGCCACGCCGCCGGATCCGATGCGCGCTCCTCCATCAGGCGCTCGAACTGCAGCGGCTGGTCCAGGCTCGGTTCCGGCACTGCGGCCAGCAGGCCCTGCGTATAGGGATGGACCGGATTGCGGAACAGCACGTCTCGCGGCGCCACTTCGACGAGCCGGCCGCGGCACATCACGGCGATGCGGTCTGCGATATAGTCGACCACCGCAAGATTGTGCGAAATGAACAGGTAGGTCAGCCCGAGCTCCGACTGCAGATCCTTCAGGAGGTTCAGGATCTGCGCCTGGATGGACACGTCGAGCGCCGACACCGGCTCGTCGCAGATGAGCAGGCTGGGACGCAGCGCCAGCGCACGGGCGATGCCGATACGCTGGCGCTGACCACCCGAGAAGCTGTGCGGATAGCGCCGGGCATGGCGGATGTCGAGACCGACGAGGCGCAGCAGCTCCTCGACCAGTTCGGTCCGGTGCGCGGTGTCGCCGATGCCGTGAATGACCAGCGGCTCGCCGATGATGTCGGCAACGCGCATCCGGGGATTGAGCGATCCGAGCGGATCCTGAAATATGAACTGGACCTTGCGGCGGAAGGCTGTCAGATCGTCGCCTTCCAGCGCCAGCACGTCGACCGGGCCGTCGGCCCCGCTGTAGGTGATGCTGCCGGAATCGGCAGACAGCGCGCGCATGATGATCTTGCTCAGCGTCGTCTTGCCGCAGCCGCTTTCGCCGACGAGGCCCAGGCATTCGCCGCGCCGGATGTCGAAGCTGACGCCTGCGACGGCCTCGATGCGCCCCGCCTCCGCGGTGCCGACCCACGATTCCTTTCGGATGGTGAACGTCTTGCGAATGTCACGGACGGCGAGCAGGGGCTCCGGTCCGGCACCGCCGTTTGCCGCTTCCTTCGCGTCCGCGCGGCAAATCAAGGCGCCGGACGGCGGTGCGATCTCGCGGATCGGAACGAGTCGTTCGTTGCGCTCCATGCTGAAGCGCGGCACCGCCTTCAGGAGCGCTTGGAGATACGGGTGGCCGGGCGTGCGGAAGATGTCCTCCACGCCGCCCGCTTCCATGATCTCGCCGTGATACATCACGATCACGTCTTCGGCGACGTTGGCCACGACCCCGAGATCGTGGGTGATGATCAGCACGGCCATGCCGAACTCGTGCTGCAGGTCGACGATCAGCTCGAGGATCTGCGCCTGGATCGTCACGTCGAGCGCGGTCGTCGGCTCGTCGGCGATCAGCAGCGCGGGGCGGCAGACCAGCGCCATCGCGATCATCGCCCGCTGTCTCATGCCGCCCGACAACTCGAACGGATAGGTCCGCAGCGCGCGCTCGGGCTCGGGGAAGCCGACCAGCCGGAGCATTTCCCGCGTCGCGTCGCGCCCTTCAGACCGGCTGCAGTTGCGATGGAGATGCAGGGCCTCGGACACTTGGTCGCCAATCGTGTGGAGCGGCGACAGGGAGGTCATCGGCTCCTGGAAGATGATCGAAATGCGCCCGCCGCGGATCGATCGCATCTCGCGGCCATTCGGATCGAGCCTTGCGATGTCCACCGGGCCCGGCCGCAATGGATCGCGAAACATGATCGACCCCGACGTGATGCGTGCCGGTTTCGGAAGGATGCCCATTATCGCCTGCGATACGACGGTCTTGCCGGACCCCGACTCGCCGACGAGCGCGACGGCGGAGCCCGGACGCACCGAGAAGGACACGCCGCGCACGGCCTCGATGCGGCCCTCCGCCAGGTCGAAACAGACCCGCAAGTCACGGACGGTCAGCAATTCGTCCCTCACGCCGCGACCTCCCGGTCGCCGCCTGCAACGGCGATGCCAAGCGCATGGAAATTCGCAACCGCCGTCTCCGGCAGAGGGATTCCGTACTGCTGCGCCATTTCTGCAATTTTCGCCGCGAGCTGATTGAAGTCGTCGATCGTCGAATCGACGCGAATGTGGCGGAATCGGCTGCTGACCTTGAGCTGCATCCAGCCCCGCCGCCCCTCGCGGCCGATGGAAAAGTAGTCCAGCCGCACGCGCCTGACATCGTGCCATTGCATATGGCAGGACAGCGGTCCGCGCGCCGCGATCCCATCCGACGTTATCTCGATCGCGGTGAACTGGCGCAGGCCGGTGCGTGCCGCAAAGACGCCGAACAACACCGCCAAGCCGGTCAATACCATGGCGACGGTGGGCAGCGGATCAAGCCAGATCACGGGCCCGGCGGTTGCCACGAGCCCGACCCCGGCGCGCAGATAGTCCTTCGACAGGACCGTCCCGGAATATCGGTACTGGTTCGCGTTCATGACGGCGCTGCCGTTGCGGGGCCGGTCGTCCAGCGGCCCGCCGGGTGGCCGTTGATCGCGGCGACCAGACGTTCGGCGAATAGCCAGCAGGCCTCGTCGTGGTCGCGATGATGAGTGAGCAGCCCGGTCGGCTCGTCGGCATCCACCACGCCCATGCGCCGCGCCGCAAGATGGTCGGCGACTGCTCCGAGCGCCGCCGCTTCGCCGACGAATCCGCGCGTCCGCCGCCAGTCGATCAAATCGACATGGACATTGACCGTCCCCGGCCCGTGGCCAGCCGGCCGCGCGCCGAAGGCGGACAGCGCCGTCAACCCCGCCTCGCCGAGCCGCGGCACGAGGGTCGGATCGATGCGATTCCAGGGCGGCGTCATGATAGGTTGGAACATGTCCGCGAACATCGATTGCAGGCGCTCGCGTCCCTCGGCCAACTCAGCCAGCATCACCTCGGCCCGCCGATGCGGCCCGTATTCAGCCTTCTTATCGCCGGCGGGCGCATGGTTGACATGGGCAAAGCCATGCTGCACGGCGCGGGCGCAACCGCCGGCAGAGCGATGGCCGTCGAGCGCGACGACGAGATCGTCCCGGGCAGCCGCCGGTATGACCGCAAGCGTCAGCGGTGTCCCTTGCGCGATCTGCAGGAGTCGGGACAAGCGCTCCCCGGACCGGGTCGCGTCGTCGTCGCGCCACCAGAACGTAGCAATCCGGCCCGCCGCCGTCCAGGCGTCGAGTTCGGCGGACAAACCCGCCCACGATCCCGCTCGCGACGATGTGGGAGAGGCGACATCCACCCTTGCCATCATGTCCTCTGCCTGCGTCCTGCCCGCCATTCCGCAAGTATAGGCACAGTTGAGCCGGCTCGCATAGAGACGGTTAGGTTTGCCGGCGGCCGACGAGTTGGCCCACGATCCGGGCCGTCCCGGCGGCACCGTCAAGATCGAATGTCAGCGCGCGAGGCGGCGGAGTCGTTGCCGCCGCCTCGATCGCATTGGCCAGTGCGGCCGGCGACAGGTCCTCTTCGGGGAGCATCTGCACGCGGCCCTGCGCCGCCAGGAGGCGCGCCCGGCGCGTCTGTTCGGTCTCCGTACTGTTGCTGAACGGCACCAGCACCGCGCGCACACCGGTGACCAGGACATCCATGACCGTATTGTAGCCCGCCTGGCTGACCGAGACGGCTGCGCGGCTGAGGATCTCCCGGTAGTCGGAACGCAGGGTTTCGATGATCACGCCGTCGGGGGCGGTCAGCGCCGCCCGCTCGTCGCGCGGCAGGTTGGGCCCGGTGATGAGGCGCCATGGCGCCGCCGCCAATCGGGTCATCGGCCGGGCGGCGAGCGCTGCCTGAAGCAATGCGCCGCCCACGGCGCCACCGCCCGCGGCCACCACGACCTCAGCGGCGCCGGGCCCGTCCGGCGCACAGGCCGGCGGCGCCGACGCAACATACCCCGTGTAGCGGATCAGATCGGCGATCCGGTCGGCGGCGCCGAATGTCGCGGCGAATGGCACCAGCCGCGGATCACCGTGGACGAGTACGGCATCGAACGACTGACGCAGGATCGCGACAACCTTGTCGAGTCGGTCGGGTTCGTTCTTTTCGACCAGTATATCGCGCACCGAACTCGCAACGCGCACCCCGCTCTCCCGCGCTGCTTGCAACAGCGGCAGCAATTCGAAGCGGAACTGCCAGCGGCCGAACGGAAAGCTCTCTATCAGCAGGGCTGCAGGTCTTATCTCCGCGAATGCCGCAAGCAGGGCCGTCCGCCGGCGCGCGCGACCGGCCTCGTCGAGCTCCCGCCCGGCGTCGTCCACGAGGCGCCGGAAGCTGGCGTCGGCGGCGCGCAAAGATGGCAGCTGGATGAGGCGGGCGCCGCCGAGATCCGGCATGCCGCCAGGTTCGCCACCGGACACGCAGGTCACGTCGAGACCACTTGCCTGCATCGCACGGATGATGGCGGCGGCGCGCATCTGGTGTCCGATTCCCAGCAGATGCTGGACATAGACCATGACGGTGGCGCCACTCACGGCGGCGCCTCGTTGATCAACGGGATGTTCAGGCATTCCGCCACAGGTGTCCCGTTTTCCGCCAGCCGGAACAGGTGCACGCACGACTCGCGCAGCTTGTCGGGCGGCTTGTCCGTCATGTCCCAGCCGGTGGCCAGGGCGTACAGGGCCCTGATCACGCCCTTGTGGGTGACCGCGACGGTGGCTTCACCGCGCCGCGCGATCTCGGCCAGGAACGGCTGGATCCGGGCCTGCACGTCCCGCGGGCTCTCGCCTCCCGGAGCGCGGAAGTCGAGCCCCCTGGCTTCCCACGCCCGCATAAGATCGCCCAACTCGGCGCGCAACGCAGTGAGGGTCGCGCCCTCCCAATCCGCCCAGTCCATCTCGATCAGCCGCGAATCGGCCCTGACGTCTCGGCCGCTCAGAATCCGCGCGGTCTCTAGCGTGCGCGAGAGCGGGCTGGAGACCCATGCGAACCCATCGATCTCCCGCGGCAGGACCCAGCGGCGCACTTCCTCGATTCCGGCCGGATTGAGCGGCACGTCGGTGCGGCCCTGGACGCGGCCGATGATGTTCCATTCGGTCGGCCCGTGGCGGACGACAGCCAGCATCGTCATGTCGCAGCCATCCGCGACCGCCCTGCCGCCGCGTCCGTCACCGCGGCGTCGAGCTGGCGGGTGGCTGCCGCGAGGTCGTGCTCGCGCTGCACCCGCGCAGCGGCCGCGCCGGACATTTCGGCGCGCCGCGCGGGCTCGGCAAGCAGCGAAGCAAGCGCGGTTGCGAATGCGGCCACGTCGCCCTCCGGGACCACCAGCCCCGTCTTCCCGGCGTCGACGATCTGGCGTATGCCGGCGCGATCGCCGACCACCATGGGCAGACCGGCGGCCTGCGCCTCGAGCACCGCCATACCGAAGGCCTCGTTGATCGCCGGCCAGGCGCCGATATCGGCTGCCGCGTTGAGCCGCTCGACTTCCTCCGAGCGGAGTCGGCCCAGGAGCCGCACGCGGTCCGCGAAGTCGAGCGCCGCCGCCACCTCTCCGCGTGCCGGGCCGTCGCCGGCCACCAGCAGGATCCACCGGTGGTCCGAAAGGCGCTGCAGGGCCTCACCAAGGAGGCGATAGGAGGCGAGCTTGTCGCCTGCCCTCATCATCGCGACGACGGCGATCCAGGGCGTTTCCAGATCGATTCCGAGCTGAGTCGCCATCGCCGCGCGATGGTGGAGTCGGTCGGCTCTCGCGCGGGCCGCCGACACCGGGTCGAGGAACGGCTTCATCGCCACCAATCGCCGGGCCGAACCCAGAAGCGGGCGCAGACACTCCGCATCGTCGGGGTTGATGCAGATCACGAGATCGGCGCGGCGGACCGCGTCGGCGACCGCCTCGTGGCCCACAGCCCAAGGTCCGCCCCGCTGCTTTGGCGCGACGCTGGCCTCGGCCACGACGTAGGGGATGCGCAGCTCGCCGCTGACCGTCGGCCCGAGCCAGTCCGGCGCCTTGTGATAGAGATGATACGTGAACCACAAATCGGGTGGCGCGTCCCGGTGCCGCTCCAGATAACGGCAGGCGAGGCGGGCGCCGAGTCCACGCAGCCGCCCCTGCCGCGCCGCGTCTCCGAAGGCATCGTAACTGCGGAACGACGATGCGAGCGCGACGTCGTGGCCGGCACGGCGCAACGCCGCCATGAACAACCGTGCCGTGCGGCGATCGCCGGAGGGCACCGGATGGTCGGGCGGTTTCAGCGGCGCATAGAACGCTATTCGCATGCGGCGGCCTGCCGGGTCCCGGTCGCGATGCCAAACCGCCCGGCGATTCCCTCGATGTTGGCGGCGAGCGAGAACGACGCGCGGACTCGTGTCATACCGGCCTGTCCGAGACGCTCACGCAGGAAGGGGTCGACGATCAGTCGCGTCAGGGCGCCGGCCAGCGCCCTCACATCCCCCGGCGGCACGAGGATACCCGTCTCTTGGTCGATGACCAGTTCGGGAATCGCGGAGACCTCTGTGGCAAGGACCACGAGCCCCTGACTCTGCGCCTCCAACAAAACATTGGGCAGTCCGTCGCGATCGCCGTCGTCAGCAACCTTGCTCGCCAGGGCGAACAGGTCGGCACGACGCATCTCGCTGAGGACCGTCTCCTGCGGTTGGGCGCCCAGCCAGTCGATCCGGTCCGCGATGCCGCGGCGCGCCGCCCGGTCCTTCAGCCGCGCGATCAGTTGGCCGCCGCCGACGTGGCGCAAGCGCCACGAGAGGCCGGGCGGCAACGCGGCCAGAGCGTCGAGCAGGTCTTCGTAGCCCTTCTTTGCCACCGCCCGTCCCACGGAGAGGATGGTCACCGGATCGCCGGCGGCGCTGCCGTCCCGGGCCGGTCTTGTCCCGGCAGGCGCCGGAAATCGCTCCAGATCGATGCCGTGATAGACCAGCCCGACACGGTCGCGCGTCGGCGCCAGCGCCTGGAGGCGCTCGCGGCCGGCGGCCGTGCAAGTCACCGCCCAGTCGAGCTCCGCCAGTTTTTCCGCGATCTCCCAGTCCGGCGTTGTCCAGATATCCTTGGCATGGGCCGAGCAACTCCACGGCAGGCCGCGCATCAGGGCCGCATAACGCGCGACTGAAGCGGGAGTGTGCAGGAAATGGGCATGCAGATGGGCGATATCGGGATCCAGCTCGGCGGCCAGGACACAGGCCTGCCCGAACCGGCGAATCCGGTTTCGCGTCGGATCGCGGCGAAGATCGCGCAGCCAGGCGGCTCGCGCCGACGCGAAACCGATCAGTCCGCGGGCAACCGACAGCCCCCGCAGGACGCGCCGCGGTTCGCGGAGCAGGTATTCGGGCAGATAGCGGACCGGCGCGGTGATCTCGCGGTGGACCGGATGACGGTGGCGGTCGGTCGGATGCCGCAACGAGACGATGCGAAGATCCAGCCCTAGTCGCTCGAGTTCCCTGATTTCCTGAGCGATGAAGGTTTCGGACAGACGGGGATAGCCCTTGAGGATGACGGCGACCGCCGACACGGCGCTATTTCTCCCCTCCCGCGGCGGCCAGCGCTGCTGATGTCGGGATGGCGCCCGTTCGTCGACCGTTGCGCTGCAGGAGACGGTCCGCCAGCGCATTCACATTGTCGAGACCGGCGAGCATCCCCGGCGGCATGTGCTCGGAGGGCAGCGCCTGTTCCACGAGGTGTTGCAGCGCCGACGCCATCTCGGCCGCGTCGCGCACCCCATCATTCTGCAACATGCGGGCCAGCCCAAGGTCGCGGGCGCGGCTGGCACGAATGAACTGCTCCATGCGCGGAACCGTGCGCGGCACGATCAACGCCCGCTTGTCGAAGGAGAGGATTTCGCAGAACGTGTTGTACCCGCCCATAGCCACCACGCCGACCGCCTGGTCGAGAAGGCTTTCCATATGCGCATCGAACGTGATCGCCTCGACGTTGGGCAGCCGGTCGCAACGCGCCAGGAACTCGGCCTGGTCCTCAGAGGCCATGAACGGTCCCAACACGATCAACGCCGGGTACGGCAGGTCCCCGGCCGACTCATAGGCCCGCAACACCCAGTCCACCATCTGCTGGCCGTCGCCCCCGCCGCCGGGCGTAACCAGTATGTAGGGGGGCGAGATCTTCGAGAGCGGCGAATGCGCTGGCATCCCCGCCGGAAGGTCGCGGCGCAGGTAGCCGGTAAAGCGGACCTTCTTGCCGATTTTCGCGGGAAGCGAAAGACCGGCCAGCGGATTGCAGATATCGGGCATCCCGTAGACCCAGATCTCGTCGTAATAGTCCCGCAGGGCGGGCGCCACCTTCTTGCGTTCCCATTCCTGATGCAGGTGCATCGGATCATCGAGCACGTCGCGCAAGCCCAGGACCAAGGGTACGCCCCGGCTCTTCAAGAGGTCCAGCGTATCGGCCACTTCGCCCCTGAGGCCCAACGGCTCCTTGTCGACGAGGAACAGATCCGGATCGAACGCCTCGGCGGTGTGCCGGACGATGGAGGCCCGGATCGCCAGTGTTTCCTCGATGTCGATGTGCAGCGCAAGCGACGTATAGTCGCCGTTGCGCAGCTTGATGACGCCGGGCACGCGGACGAAATCGACCCGAGCGCGAAAATCGAAGTTACCGATGATCGGCGACCCCGACAGGATCAGGACCGACATGGCGCGCCGTTCCCCCACCATGGAATGGGCGATCGCGCGACAGCGCCTGAGGTGGCCCAGCCCGAACGTATCGTGGCTGTAAATCAGGACGCGGGCATCTCCGTCATTTCTTCCCATGGCCAACAAAGCTCCCGCCGCCGTTGCGTTTCGGCAGCTTCCCGTTTTGCGCGGTGACTATGACACGGGCCGGGTGATTCCCGGAAGCACTCTCGTTCACTTTTTTTCGAACGAACATTTTGGCCGCTGCAAAAGCTGCGATAAGGTTTGCCCCGCCAGACGGGCGGGGCTTCGGGGCGACGGAGGGGCGCGCACCAGCGGTGGAACCAACCATCTTCAGGTTCATTCTGAAGTACAGCAAGGTGCAGCAGCTCTGGCTTCTCGCCCTGATCGTCGTCTCCTACCCGTTCCTGTACCTGTCACTGGAAATGCCCAAGCTGATCGTCAACCGGGCGATCGGCGCGACCGGTGGCCCGCCCTACGAAGTGCCGTTGTTCGGTACAACGATCCTCAGTGCCGATGTCGACCAGATCGACTTCCTGATCGGCTTGAGCCTCGCATACCTGTTCCTCGTCATGATCAACGGGGCCCTGAAATATTACATCAATGTCTACAAGGGCCAGCTGGGTGAACGCCTCCTGCGGCGGCTGCGCTACGAGCTGTATCAACGAATCCTGCGCTTCCCGCTGCCCCATTTCCGCAAGGTCAGCCAGGGCGAACTCATCCCGATGATCACGGCCGAAGTGGAACCGCTGGGCGGATTCATCGGGACGGCGTTCGGCGACCCGCTGTTCCAGGGCGGCCAGCTGCTGATCATCCTCGCCTTCATCATGGTGCAGGATCCGATCCTGGGAACCGCGGCGATTGCCCTCTACCCCTTCCAGATTTACGTCATTCCTAAACTGCAGCGCCGCATCAACGAACTCGGCAAGCAGCGGGTGCAGAACGTGCGCTGGCTGTCGGACCACATCGGCGAGTCGGTATCGGGAATCGCCGAGGTGCACGCCCATGACACCGCCCGCTACGAACTCTCGCGGTTCGCGGCGCGGCTGGGTGCCATCTACTGGATCCGGTACGACATCTACCGCAAGAAATTCTTCATGAAATTTCTGAACAACTTCATAGACAAGCTGACACCGTTCTTCTTCTTTTCGATCGGCGGATGGCTCGTCATCGAGGGCGGGCTCAGCTTCGGCGCGCTGGTGGCGGTACTTGCGGCATATAAGGATCTGGCCTCGCCATGGAAGGAAATGCTGACGTGGTACCAGCAGAAGGAAGATGTGCGCATCAAGTACGGCCAGGTGATCGAACAGTTCGATCCCCCGAATATCCTTGACGAGGAAAAGCTGCTGGGCGAGCCGGACGAAGAGCAGGAAATCCCGGCGAACTCCTCGATTGCGCTGCAGAACGTCGGCCTGATCGACGAGGACGGAATTCGCGCACTCGACGGTGCGACCGTGGAAATTCAAGCCGAAAGCCATGTCGCCGTGATCGGCTCGGGGAATAGCGGCAAAGGTGAACTGATTATGGCTGCCGCCGGCCTTTTGACTCCGACAAGTGGTTCCGTGACGCTGGGCGGCAGGGACACCAAGGCGATGCCCCGCGCGATTACCGGACGGCGCATTGCCTATGTCGGGCCCAGCGTGCATATCCAGGCCGGAACGATTGCCGATGCGCTTGTCTATGGACTCAAGCACCAACCGGTCGCGAATGCCGAGTCCGACGGGGACGCGGCGAAACGTCGGGAACGGGAAAGCCAAGAGGCGGCGCAGGCCGGCAATATTACCTTGGATTTCAATGCCGACTGGGTCGACTATGCTGCCGCGGGCGTAAGTGGGCCGGCCGAACTGGAGCAGCGCATGCTGGACGTTCTGCGCATTGTCGATCTCGACGAGGATGTTTATGTGCGCGGCCTGCGCGGCACCGTCGATCCGAAGAGCAGGCCGGATGTCGCGGAGAAGATCCTCGAGGCCCGCGCCGCTGTCCGAGAGCGCGCGGCCGATCCCTCGGTGGCAAGACTCATCGAGCCGTTCGACGCGATGCGCTACAACCTCAACGCCTCGGTCGCGGAGAACGTGATGTTCGGCGTTCCGCTCGACGACGCGCTGAGCGAGGAACATATCGCGGAAAACGACTATATGCGGCGGACCCTGGAGCGGGTCGCCCTTACCGACGAATTTCTGAAGATCGGCGTCCAGGTGGCCGAAACCATGGTCGAGCTGTTCGCCGACCTGCCGCCGGGGCACGAATTCTTCGAGCGGTTCAGCTTCATTTCCGCCGAGGACCTGCCTGAATTCCAGACGATTCTGGGACGCGCGTCGCGCGGCCTGGACACGTTGGCCGAGGCCGAACGCAACCGCCTTATCGCACTCCCGTTCCGGCTTATCCCGGCACGACACCGGCTCGACCTGATCGACGAGGGCCTGCAGAGCCGACTGCTCGAGGCGCGCCGCGCCTTCGCCGCCGACCTGCCCCGCGAACTTGCGGGCAAGATCGCGTTCTTCGACCCTCAGGCGTACAACGCCGGCGCGACGATCCAGGACAACATCCTTTTTGGCAAGATCGACTACGGCCAAGCCAACGCCGCGCAACGTGTCGGGACACTGATCGCCGAGGTTCTGGGCGGGCTGGGGCTGCGCGACGTGGTATTGGCGGCCGGGCTGCGCAGTCCGACAGGCTCGGGTGGCTCCCGTCTGTCGCCGGTCCAGCGCCAGAAGATCGGCATTGCCCGATGTCTCTTAAAACGCCCCGAAATACTGCTTATCAATGAGGCCGCCGCCGGGTTCGACGCCCGCATGCAGAATATTGTGGTCGACAGGGTCTTGCAGGAGAGCCGGGGACGGACGGTGGTCTGGGCCCTCAACAACATGACCATCGCGAATAAATTCGCCCGCGTCCTCGTTATGTCAGACGGGCGCATTGTTGAGGATGGCGGGCCCGATGAGCTGGCCGCGGCGGAAGGCGGCGCGTATCACGGCCTGCTGCATGGTCGTTGAACCGGTGCGGACAGCAGGAAGGATTGAAACATGAGCTTGCAGCAGGAATTCGAGTTGCTTCGCAAGATCCCGATGTTCGCGAACATCGAGCCCGCAAAGCTCAAGCTGCTGGCTTTCACCAGCGAACGTCTCTCCTATGCGAACGGTGACGTCCTGTTCCGCCAGGGCGAGCCGGGCGACGCGGCGTTCCTGATCATCAAGGGGGAGGCAGACGTTACCATCGAGACCGAGACCGGCCCGCTGATCGTCGCAACGCTGGGCGACCATGATTTCGTCGGTGAAATTGCAATTCTCTGCGATGTCCCGCGAACGGCCACCGTCACGGCCAGATCCGACCTCGAGGCGTTGCGCATCAAGAAGGAACTGTTTTTCCGCCTCATCGGCGAGTTCCCCGAAATCGCAAAGGAGATCATGCGCGAATTGGCCAACCGCCTGGTACATAGCAACGCGCAGCTGCGGGAAATGGCAATGGCGATGGACAAAGGCAACGAGAAATGAGCGCCGTGCCCTGTGCCCGGCCTGTCTGGCCGCGGCCCGGAACCGACACGTCGTGAGCCGGCTCGACAGCGTCATTCGTCGCCTGCAGGCGCAACGCGCGTGCATCGACTGGGCAGCAAGGGAAATCGCCGACCTGCCGGGGCCGGTGCTCGAACTCGGATTGGGCAATGGACGCACCTTCGACCATTTGCGCCAGCGGCTTCCCGGACGCGACATCTTCGTCTTCGAGCGCGAGATCAATGCGCATCCGGACTGCGTGCCGGACCGGGACCATCTCTTCGTCGGCGACATCGAAACGACGTTGCCAAAGGCGGTCCGGCGGCTGGGCCGTACGGTCGCGCTGGTGCACAACGACATCGGCACCGGTGATGCGACCCGCAACGCCCGTCTGGCCGCGGCGATCGCTCCGCTCATCGCAGCATTGGTCCGCCCTGGCGGGTTGGTGTTGAGCGACCAGCATTTTCCGGCCCCGGAGAACTGGCGCGAAGTGCACACGCCGGAGGGTGTCGCGACCGGGCGCTATTTCCTGTACCGTGCCGCCGCCTGACGGTTCGACCTCATGAGACGGCGGCCGGATTGACGCGCTTCCGGCAACCCCGTAGACAATAGCGAATGCCCAGCCGACCGACCGATGACGGCGCGCCGGCCGGACGCCATGGGGACGCGCTCGAACGCCTGCTGGCCCGTCTTGCGACGCAGCGGGCCTGTCTCGATTTCGCGGCGCAACGGATTGTCGCACTGCCCGGCCCGGTTATGGAGGTCGGACTTGGCAAGGGCCGCACCTACGATCGCATCCGACGGCTCCTCCCCGACCGGGAGGTCCTGGTCTTCGACCGCGAGGTGCATTGCCCGCCGGAACTTCGGCCGCCACAGGACAAATTGTTTCTCGGTGACTTTCGGGACACGCTGGCCGCCGCCTGCGAGCGGCTGCAAAACGTCGTGGCCATGGTGCACGCCGACATTGGCAGCAGGGATCGCGAGCGCGACGCCAGGCTGGCGCGTGACATCGGCCCCCTGATCGATGTGCTGGTCCGGCCGGACGGAATCGTTCTGAGCGATCGCCGTCTGCCCCTTGCCGGCGAGGACTGGACCGAGCTGACCCTGCCGCCGGACGCCGGCCGCACGGGCTGGCCCTACTTCATCTGGGTGCGGCTGCGGTGACGGGTCGGCGCGGACGCACGTTCATCGGCACGTCCGGCTGGCGCTACGACCACTGGTTGGGAACCGTGTATCCGGCGGATCTGCCGGCCGAGGACTGGCTGTGCCATTACGCGGCCCACCTGCGCACCGTCGAGGTCAACAGCACGTTCTACGGCCTGCCCGAACCGCAAAGCATCGCGACGTGGCTGGCGGCGACGCCCCGCGATTTCGCGTTCGCGGTCAAGGCCAGCCGGTACCTCACCCACATGAAGAAGCTGAAGGACCCGGATGCCGGCCTGGCGAACTTCCTCGACGCGATCCGGCCGTTCGGCGCGCGTCTGGGACCCGTCCTGTTCCAGTTGCCGCCGCGCTGGCGCTGCAATCCGGAGCGCCTCGACACGTTCCTCGAAGCGCTGCCGGTCGGCCATCGTTACGCCTTCGAGTTTCGCGACCCAAGCTGGCACAACGACGATATCGCGGCACTCTTGACGCGGTATGGCGCCGCCTTCTGCATCTTCGAGCTCGCCGGCACCCGCGCGCCCGAATGGCTCACCGCCGATTTCGCCTATATCCGGCTGCACGGCCCCGGCGACGCCTACGAGGGCAATTACGGCGACCGCGCCCTGGCCCGCTGGGCCGAGCGTATCGGCCGCTGGCGCGACGACGGCATCGACGTCTACTGCTACTTCGACAACGACGAGGCCGGCCACGCCTTTGCCAATGCCGTGCGACTGGCGGAGCTGGTCGCCGTCCCCTAGGCCTTGACGATCCGCTCGCGGTGGGCAGGAACGTCGCGCGTGACGTTGCGGGTGTCGACCACGAGGCGGCTGTTCGCCACCAGCGCGGCGTAATCCACCGCGTCGTGATCGGTGACGATCAGAACCGCGTCGAACTCCGCCACGGTTTCCGCGTTGAGATCGACGGACCGGCGGCCGGCGAGGCGAGCGTGATCGCGCGTCGGCGGGATCTCGGTCACGTACGGATCGTGGAACGAAACCGACGTACCGCGCGCCTCGAGCAACTCGATGATCACGAAGGCGGGGCTGCCGCGCGTGTCGTCGACATTCTTCTTGTAGGCGACGCCGAGCACGAGGATCCTGGCCCCGTTCAGCCCCCGGCCCGTGCGCGCATCGAGTGCCTGGGCCAGGCGCTCGACGACATGGTGCGGCATGTCGGTGTTGATCTCGCCGGCCAGCTCGATGAACCGGGTCGACAGGCCGTATTCACGGGCCTTCCAGGTCAGGTAGAAGGGGTCGATCGGGATGCAGTGGCCGCCGAGGCCGGGCCCGGGATAGAACGGCATGTAGCCGAACGGCTTCGACTTGGCCGCCTCGATGACCTCCCAGACATCGATGCCCATGCGGTCGTAGACCAGCTTCAGCTCGTTNNTTGACGGCGCGGAAGATGTTCTCGGTCAGCTTCACCGCCTCGGCGGTCGCGGTCGACGAGACCGGCACGATTTCGCCGACGATCCCGCCATACAGGGCCGCCGCGAGGTCGGCCGCAGCGGCGCCGTCGCCGCCGACGATCTTGGGAATCGTCGTCGTACGGTGCCGCTGGTTGCCGGGATCCTCGCGTTCCGGCGAATAGGCCAGGAACAGATCGACGCCCGAGCGCAGGCCGCCCTCCTCGAGGATCGGGCGCAGCACCTCATCCGTGGTCCCGGGCCAGGTCGTCGATTCGAGGACGACGAGCTGGCCGGGCCTCAGATGCGGCGCGATCGCCGACGCGGTCCCGGTCACGAACCGCAGGTCCGGCTCGCGCTGGCGCGTCAGTGGCGTCGGCACGCAGATCAGCAGGGCATCACAGTCCCGCGCCGCGGCGAAATCCGCCGTCGCACGAAACCGGCCGCCGGTGACGATCCTCTCGATCCCGCTCGCGGGGATGTGGCGGATGTAGCTCTCGCCCCTGTTGAGCTGCTCGACCTTCGCGGCGTCGATGTCGAATCCCACCACCTGGTAGCCGGCATCGCCGAAGGCGATGGTCAGCGGCAACCCGACATAGCCGAGGCCGATGACGCCGATCTGCGCCTTGCGGCTCACAAGGCGCTCGCGAAGGCTGGCCGCGAGATCGTTATCGTCTTCGTGCTGTCCGGTCATCGTACCGCCGCGCGTTGCCACCCGGCGTCGTCCCATGCATCCGGGCAGGCTATCAAGCAAGCTGCGGGGCGGCATGTCAACTCACAGGCGGCTGATAACCGGCGGGCCGCACGCAGGTGCCGCGCCGCAGTCCGCGCAAGGCATCGGCCGGGTCAACATGCAGCTGGAAACACGGTAGGGTTAGCGCTTCGGCACCCGTGCCGCCGATGGGGCGGCTTCGAGGAATCGCCGGGCGGTGGTCGACCGGCGCTCCGTCGCGCCGGAGTTTTCAGTGCTCTGCCGCCGCGGCGGCAATGTTGATTCTGCTCCGAGGCCGAATCTTTCGTTGATTTGCTCGTACGGGCCCGCGCTCTGCGATGCAGCGCCGATCCCGCCGCGGTCACGCAGCAACGTGCGGATCACGCCCAATAGGGCGTCCGCTCGTAATGCTCGTGCAGGGCGTGTTCGTATTGCCGGTCGATCGGCGTGCCGGCATCATAGGGTGGACTGTTCTTGATTGCCTCCTTGTCGAGGCTCACACGCAGTAGGCGGCCGGCCCAGTCCACGCCCTCCGCCCAGGTTGGCGCCACGAGAACCTTTCGGCCAGGCAGCCAATTGCGCGTGTCGACGACCACGTATCGAATGGCCCAGCTGTCACTGTCCACAACGAAGTCCTCGACATGGCCGATCTCGCCGTCCCTGGCCTCGATCCGGTACCCGTTCACCTCCTTGGCACTGCGGAGATTGGGGTCGCCCCGCTCGCGTATATCGGCTTCGACGGTCGAGACGCCTGCCGGTTCGGTCGCTTCTCTGGGCTCCAGGGGAGCAATAAGCGGCGCCGCTCCGACACCGCCGGGGTACATCTCCCAATATCTGGGCCAGCCGTAGTGCTTGCGTAACGCCAGCTCTTCCTGACGCGAAACGGGAAGATCCGTATCGATACCCGGCCCTTCCTCGATCTCTTTCTTGGCAAGCGATACCGAGACCTCGGTCTTTACCGCATCGACATCCTCGATCGCTTCGGGCGCAACGAGAACCTTTCGGCCGAAGATCCAACCGGTATCGACCACCAGATAACGAACGGTCCAGAGCGTATCGTCGAAGAAAAAGTCGCTTGTCTTTCCTATCGAACCATCTCTCGCGTTGATTCCGTACCCTCGTAGATCATTCAAGCCAAGTAACATGAGATCACCTGTCGTTGTTGTCGAATCGCAGAGTGGATCGGGAAGAAGATGGGCCTCCAGGGAGATCGCCACTCCATCGCATTTCTTTCATCTCATGATTCAACGCAGCAGACCGGTTTCGGTTCCATGCAAGGGTTCCATGCAACAAGATCGGGCACATTGCCGCGCCCGCCGGAAACCCCGAGATCCGGCCGCTTGCCGCGGAATCAATGAATTTGACCAGCTGTCGCAGCTGCGCAGTACGCCCGGCGCGATGCGCCCCGTCTTATTGTCCTCCTGCAGGTGCGGCATAGTGGGATTGCCCCGTTACTGATCGTTGGAGACCGCAAAAGTGACTGCCATTGCCTCGTTTCTAAGCGTCTTGACGCTTTCGTTGCTAATCGCGCGCATCGCAACCGTCGCGCTCACCCTGACCGGCATATCCCGAGAGGTCGCGCGGTTCCAGGCACGGTCCGCGCTCACCGGCACGGGGTTTACCACGACGGAGGCGGAAACAGTCGTGGGTCATCCGGTTCGCCGCCGGATCGTGATGTATCTCATGGTGCTGAGAAATGCCGGACTGGTGACCGCCATTTCCTCCTTCATTCTCTCCTTCAGCGGCGCCGAGGATACTCTCGAAGGCGCGAGGCGCGCCGCGCTGATTGGCGGCGGGATCGGCATCCTGTGGCTGCTATCGCTGAGCCAGCCGCTTGACAGCTGGCTGGGTGCCGGTATTCGCTGGGCTCTCAATCGCTGGACGGACATCGAGGCCCGCGATTACGCGCGGCTTCTCGATCTTGGCGGCGACTACTCCGTCAAGGAGTTGCGGATTGGGCGGAACGACTGGTTGGTTGGCAAGACCGTCGGCCAGACCCGTCTTCGGGATGAGGGCGTATTGGTGCTCGGCATCCGCCGCAAGAACGGCCGCTATCTTGGCGCGCCGGTATCCGGCACGCAGTTCCGAACTGACGATCTGCTGATCTTGTATGGGCGGCGCGCCGCCATCCAGGATTTGGACAAGCGGATCAAGGGGCCGGCAGGCGATGAAGAGCATGAACGCGCCGTCGCGACACAAAAACAACGGGAACAGAATGAACAGCGGTTCGATACTGACGAAACAGACAGCTGAACCGCGAGCTGACGTGGCTCTGACAGACTCGCGCGGCGACCAGGGAACCGTGATCCGCCGGTGGCGTTCATTCGCATGGAAGGCCGGAGAGGTCGCTCCCCGGTCCCATTTCTCGATCTGACAGGAGAGACATGCAATGCCACTTGCCCTTCCCGAACTGCCCTACGCACAGGATGCCTTGGAGCCGTATATGTCGGAGAAGACCGTGCAGTTCCACTACGGCAAGCACCACAAGAGCTATGTCGACAAGGCCAATGGCCTCCTTAAAGGCACAACTTTGGAGACCGAGGACCTCGAGGACATCGTGCGCAAGTCGGCCGGACATGATGAGATGGCCGCCCTGTTCAACAACGCCGCACAAGTCTGGAATCACAGTTTCTTCTGGAACTGCATGAAACCGGGGGGCGGCGGCACGCCCGAGGGCGCGGTCGCAGAAGCCGTCGCGCGCGACTTCGGCGGACTTGACGGTTTCAAGGAAGCCTTTGCCGAAGCGGCAACCGGGCGGTTTGGCAGCGGCTGGGTCTGGGTCGTGTTGAAGGACGGAGGTCTCGACATCGTGAGCACGCCGAACGCCGAGACGCCGATTGCGTCCGCTCTTCACCCGATTCTCAGCTGCGACGTGTGGGAGCACGCCTACTATCTCGACTACCAGAACGAGCGGGGAAAATTCGTGAACGTATTTCTCGAAAAGCTCGTGAACTGGGATTTTGTGGCCGCGCGATTGGCCGAGGCGCAGGACGACGCAAAACGCAGTGCTGCGTAAACCACGCCGGCACCGTTGGAGTGACACCAATACCGCAGAAGCTGTCGTCACCCGTGTCGTAAGCCGCGTGCGCAACGGACGCACGCAACCATCGCGCTGGGTTCGACGGTCCTCAATCGCGGCGGCACGTATAGCGGCACGTGCGGCCGGTTTCTCCTCTACCGGCAATTGACGGTGTGAGGCTGAATCCGTGTCTTGCGGCGGCGAAGAAACGAACGCGGGCGCGTCGAACCCGGCTTGGCCGAGCGGGACTTGCCGGTACGTGGCGCCGTCGCGGGTCGGGCGATCGCCCCGGCTGTCGCCGGATTTCGGCCCGGGTGGTCGCGCTGTTGCCATAGATCCCCGGACCCGGCTGCCCGGCGGTCCCCGATCGCAAGGCTTCGGTCCTTACAGTTCGTTCGAATTTTCCAAGCCGGAAGAGAAAGGAGACCTCGATGTCAGACAACGTTTACAGCGTCACCGAAATCTATGGTTCGTCCAGCGAGTCCCTCGAGGATGCGATCGGTAATGCGGTGGAAACGGCCAACCGCACCCTCAGGAATCTGGAGTGGTTCGAGGTCTCCGAGATCCGGGGTCATGTGCAGGACGGGAAAATCGCGCATTTCCAGGTCGGCGTGAAACTTGGTTTCCGTTACGAACCCGCCGACTGACGCGCGTCGGCTCCATGTGTGACTCTCTTTGACATCGCATGGAGACGGAGACCGGCGGGCCGATCCGCTAGCTCGTCTTCCGCTTCCGAACCTGTTCGACGCAAGAGCGGCATTGTGGTTTCACCAACAATGCCGCTCGGGCGTTTGGATCTGCGAGTTCCGGCTTAACGTGCATTAACCGGACTTGTCCTGCTCGTCCGTTGAGCCGAGCGGGTCCGTGAAAGTGTCCTTGACGTCCTCGACGAGCTTGTCGAACTGCGTTGGCGCCTTGACGACAGCACCGCAGTTCGGACAGACAAGATCACCCGTCGGCAACTCGTCCTCCGGTGCGCTGACGATAAAGCCGTCGCATTCCGGACAGGTGATCCGGACGCGCTGTTCTTCTGGACTCATGTTGCCTGACCTCCTTGCGATTGGAATTGGCCGTGTCGCCGTAAGCCGCGGTGCTCGAAAGCGCTGCTTTCACATCTCCGCAGTAGGCCCACCAGGCCCGTGTGTATTGCGAGCCTGGTGGGTTTCGTTCCTGCTGACGCTTCTGCGCGCCAGGGATCGGCCGCAACTTTCTCCGGTCGTGGACGACACCCGCGATGCCATCCGGCAACCGTGCTTCCGATCTTTCGGGCTGTCTCCGGATTATGCGGCAGGCTCGGAAATGTTTTCGAGCGCCTCGCCGGCTTCGCCGACGGCGCCTCCTACGGAGAGGTCACCCAGCGATATGATTCCCACCAATCGCTTGTCTCGGTTCAGCACCGGCAACCGACGGACCTGTTGCTCGCCCATGTTTGCCGCGACCTCGTCGGTCGACTGATCCTCGAAACAGTACAGCACCCGATCTGACATCGCCTCGCGAACCGACGTCGAACCGGGATCCTTGCCCTGCGCGACGGCGCGCACGACGATATCACGGTCCGTGATCATTCCAATGAGACGGTCGGCCTCGGCGACAGGCAGGATCCCGATGTCGTCGTCCCTCATCATGCGAGCGGCCTCGTTGATCGTCGTGGTCGGACCGATCAAATCGACTTCCCGTGTCATGACATCCTTGATCTGCATATCTTCAATCTCCTTTCGGTTGCAATCGCTACGGCGGTCGCATGGCGATGCGGCCACCTTCTCATGTAACGCGAACGCGGCGCCCGGGTTCCACGCCCCCGGTTCACCCTTGCCGATACACCGCTTCGGCGCAGTCGGCGTGGCCTCGGCTCTCGACGCCCGCGGGCGCTGCCCGCAGCCTTTCAGCGGGAGCGAAGATGGGGTGGGGGCCGTATCGAAGGCCCCTCCCGCGGGCGATTGACGTCAAGGCGTTGGACCGCCTCATGATTTGCCGCGGTCGATCTCCAGATCGTTGACGACCCAGATCGCGCCGCCTTCCCAGGCGCTCTCGGCAGCGGCCAGCCATTCGGACAGACTGTCCACCTCGCCGGTCAGCGTGGCCCGGGCATTGACGACCGAAACCGTCACCTCGTCGGAGTCGACGAAGGGCGACCACCAAAGCTCACGCTTGATGTTGTCACGGATTTCCAGATCCGTGCGGTGGCTGACTGTCGGCACATAGTCATACCAGGGATACAGGTACGGCGGGTAATAGCTCACATATGGATGGTAGATCAGTGCCCGATGGGTGTTGCGGACCGTAAGATTATTGTCCACACCAATCACGCCGTTGACCCGCTCGACCGCATAATCGGCGCGGCCCTTCTCGAAATAGGTGTCGACGGCACCGTAGAGTTTGACGATCCCGCCATTGACGATCACGGATATCTCGTGCTTGTCGACATAGGGATCGCGTTGCAACGCCTCTTTCACGCGGCTCGCGACCTTGTCGTCGGGGTCGCTCCGCGCCGCCTTGACCTTGATCCGGTTGATCACACGGTCGACCCCCAGCGTGTTTCTGGCGTCCTGTTCCGCCGAACGTTTTGCGGCGAGACTGTCGACTGAGCCACGCAACGTGGCGGCTCCGTCAGAGACCTCAACGTCAATGTTGGAGAGCTCGACCCGTGGATCATACAGCAGCGCATCCTTCACCGCTGTCGCGATCTCCTTGTCCGACTTGAACGTGTACGCGGGATCGCGGCGATCGGGATTGCGCGCCCAGTTCTGGACCGCGAGCTTACTGGAATCGACGTCGATGACGCCACGTACATAGGCATCGTATACGGCGCGCGACAGTTCTGCCGCGCTGCCGACGATACCGCTAAGCGCAACCTTTCCGTCGTCGACCTCGACTTCGATGAGACCGCTGTCGACAAGCACGTCCCAATAGAGACGCCGCTCGATCTCTGTCCTGATCTCGCTGTCACGGCGGATTCCGGCGCCATAGTCGATTTTCAGGTCGTTTTCGACATCGGTCACCCCTGCCACACCCTTCGCGACGGTCTCGGCAAGCTTGGTTTCCTGCCAGGAATCCACTGTCCCGGATAGCGTGACCTTGCCACGATCATCGGCGCGTACGGTGATCTCATATGCGTCCGCCGCCGGGTCGTTTGTCAGTGCGGTGCGCACGTCGGCTGTCAGGGCCGCCGCCGATTTCACGATCGGGGGCCTGACCTTGATATTGTTTACGACGGACCGGACGCCCTTGACGGTTCGCGCAAGCTGCGCCGCCCGCTCTTTCGCCAGGATGTTGTCGGTGACGCCGTTAAGCGTGATCACCCCTTCCCGGCTGGTGACGTCGATCAGGTCCGGCCGCACCGCAGCATCAAAGTAAAACTCGTCGTCGACCGCATCGGCGATCGCTTGGTCGCTCAAGGCCGTAGGCGTGGCTCCATATACAAGCCCTGCGCAGATCAGCATGCCTGCCATCAGGCCGCCGAACAGCGCTCCGCGAACAAGGAATCTGGCGTCGATCTGCTTGCACTGTGTCATGCTACGCTCCTTTCATGACTGCACTGCTTCTTGATTTTCATTTAACGCCATTCCCGCTCTCAGGTTCCGGAAACCGGATCGCATCGGCCGGCCAGGCGGGCGGGCCGCCGGGTTCCCCTGGGCCGCCCTACGGGATTATCGAGGGAACCGGCCGGCGCGGTTTTGCGTTGTACAGGTCGGGTACGAGGCGTCCGCCGCGGGCCGCCAAGACCAGGCCCGGGCCGCGGCCGTGGGACAGCGGCCTGCATTGTATTGTATGGGGAGATTGAGATGGCGAAGACGGGATATCGGAAAAAGCGCGACTTCTCCCGGACGCCCGAGCCGCGCGGCAAGAGTCGCAAGGGCGGCCGCAAGTCGGGCAAGGAGCCGATCTTCGTGATCCAGAAGCATGACGCCTCGACATTGCACTACGACTTCCGCATCGAGGTCGACGGC
>JABAOD010014033.1_pt1 | contig 26110 bp, 30 predicted proteins | sample 7062151 | NCBI WGS metagenome assembly JABAOD01 (sample SAMN14538626, study PRJNA623070) | marine sediment metagenome | biome: marine biome [ENVO:00000428]; feature: marine pelagic biome [ENVO:01000023]; material: deep marine sediment [ENVO:00002113] | place: India: Gulf of Khambhat ... | reverse complement strand
GAAAAATCAGTTGTCGTTCCGTGTGGGTTATTAACTCAGGAAAGTTGGTAAATAAAATTTTGTTTAATCTAGGACTCAGTTTACCTAAGAGTTGGAAGCAGTCTGTTCGCTCGAAGGTATAAACTCAGCCATATTTAAACTTTCCATCTCGTATTGTTTTTTTAGTGAGATAAAGTGCTTCAGTATTTCCTCTAATTGTTGAAAATTTGCAGTTTGGTTAACGCCAAAGTTATGCGGGTGCCACCATAGGTGAAAAATCTCACTGTGCTTAGCAGCGTAGGTCATGGCCTTTTTGATTCGTCTTATTTTCATCTTTTCTAGAAAAGACAGCTTTTTATTGTATGGACGCAAGAATCGACTAGCTGGGATGTTGATTAGATTTTGATCAACTTCTGGTTTGTGAGTATGATGTCCGGTCAGATTGAAGTAGCTGTCGATTAGGCGCAGGGCTCTAATCCATAGAGGGCTGCTACTGCCGTTTTTGTAAAGCAGTGACTGCTCGTTGCCGCGGTAGGTTTTGATGCTGGAGGCGCTGGCGACAGCCAGCGCCTGTTTTGTTATTTGATTACGGGGAAAGACAATGCTAACCGGTGTAATGTTAAATTTCTGCATGATGGTGACTTGAGCTGCACAGTCAGTGCTGAAGGCAGCGGAGCTGCCTTCAGCCCCCATTGGCTCAGCACAATAAAAGTGACTAAAAGTATGGCTAGCCAGTTCCTGATTCGGGGTGGTTAGAATTTGTTCAACCAGTTTAGGTGCGAAGTGAAGTTCTGGTTGAAAATCATCTTGTTCCAGATGTCTGTAGGCGGAAACTCGTTTATTAAAATATTTAGGAANNAGTTTTTTAGGTCGTTTTTATCATCCGCCATTAACATACCGACAGTGGCCCAAGTGGCATGTATATTATATTGTTGAAATAATTCTAAAGTTTTAGGCACGACTGTAGGTACTCCTTTTAAGTTGGTGAGGTAGTCATCGCCTGAAACTTTGTCGAACATTCCCCAGAGCAGTTCGAAGTCTAGTGAGATAACAAATTTCCCGGTTTTTGTGCCCTGATTTGACATGTCACTAATCTACCACAGCTAATAAAACATCCGTACCAAAATGTCTCGGAATGTGGTTAGATAGATAGCACTATGTTGGATAGACCTCAAAAGAAAAAAGTCGTGGTTATTGGTGGTGGAACTGGAACTTTTCCGGTTTTGCAAGGCCTAAAGAAGTATCACGATGATGTATCTATAACAGCAGTTATCTCAATGGCTGATTCTGGTGGTTCGACCGGTCGCTTACGTGACGAGTTTGGGCAGTTGCCGGTTGGTGATGTGCGGATGGCTCTAACAGCTTTAGCCAGTGAGTTCAGTAACCATGATCAGTTGTTACGTGAACTTTTCCTACATCGCTTCGATAAAGGTAATGGATTGGATGGGCATAATTTTGGAAATCTTTTGATGGTTTCATTAACAGAGATTTTGGGTAGTGAGGCCGAGGCCGTAAAAGCTGCTGCGAGGATTTTGCGTGTTAAGGGTCGTGTGGTTCCGGTAACATCAGACAAAGTTCACATTGTGGCTGAGTATGACAATGGAGCAGTGGTAAAGGGGGAGCATGAGATTGATGAGCCGGTGCCAAGTCACTATGAGTGTAAAGTGATTAATTTCTATGCAGAGCCAAAAGGTCGCATTTCTGAGGATGCACGTGAAGCTATTTGTGAAGCAGACTTAGTATTGTTAGGTCCAGGTGATCTCTATGCTTCACTTTTGGCTAATTGTGTAATTGATGGTGTGAGTGCGGCAATTTTGCAGTCTAAAGCTAAGTTTGTTTATGCTTCAAACTTGATGACCAGGCCGGGTCAGACGCATGGTATGTCAGCTTGTGACCATGTGGTGGAGGTGCAGAAATACGTAGGTAAGATGCCTGATGTGGTGATTGTTAACACTGGTGAGGTGCCAGAGCATCTGTTGACTCGTTACGCAGAAATGCATCAATTTCCAGTTAAAGACGACTGCGATGATTTGGACACTGAAGTTATTCGGGCAGATCTATTGGCGCGGGAGGAAGTGGTTAAACGTAAAGGTGATGTTTTAACTCGTAGTTTGGTGCGCGGTGATGGAGATAAATTCGCAGAGTTGTTACTAGGATTGTTAGAATAGGCATATGCAGTACATTCTTGATGTTGATCGTACACTATTCGACACAGATCGTTTTAAACAAGATTCCGAATCTTATAAACGGGACGGTGTCTGGGAATCTGGTATTTGGAATCAATTAAATCCAAAAGATTATTTATATGATGACGTAATACCTTTTCTTACTTCTCTAGATAAAGAATCAGTAGGCATCTTAACTGTGATTAGAGATTATCTAGGAGATAAGGGAGTTGAGTTTCAAAAAGGTAAAGTTGAACTAACTGGGGTTTCAGAACTGGTGTCTTGGTGCGAATACATGAAGGGAGAGAAAGGAGAATACGTAGCAGAGCGTTGTGGTGAAGAGCAGATGGTTTTTATAGATGATGAGCCGGGTCAAATTGACTCAGTGCACGAACATTGTCCTGAGGTAATTAGTATTCTGTTGGATCGTAAAGGTAAAGCAGCAGATGATTTTGTGGCCGGTCGGAGTAATATTCATATTGTTAGAGAGTTAAGTGAGGTATCAGCTATACTAGAGCAATATGGTTAAGATTTTGGTAGCTGCTGGTTTATATCCGCCTGATATTGGTGGTCCGGCAACTTATGCCAAAATGTTGGAGGAGGTGTTGCCACCAGCTGGATTTGAATTACAAGTGCTGCCTTTTGGAGAGGTGCGGAAATATCCTAAGTTATTTCGGCACGTTATCTATGCGTGGCGCCTGTGGCGCCACGCCAAAGACTCCGATGTTGTTTACGCTTTGGATCAGGTTAGTGTTGGTCTGCCAGCTCTTTTGGTTAGCAAGTTAGCTCGCAAACCATTTCTAGTGCGTCTGGGAGGGGATTACGCTTGGGAGCAAGGTCAGCAAAGGTTTGGGGTGACAGCTACTTTAGATGAATATACAGACAATAAGCGTTCTATGCCTCGGCCAGTTAAGTGGCTGGCGTCTGTGCAGTCTTTAGTTACCAGAAGCGCCACTAAGGTGATTGTACCTAGTGACTATATGAAGGGGATTGCTAGTACGTGGAATAAAAATAATGACAACATTGTGCGTATCTATAGCGTGCTGCACTCAATTGAAGTTAGTGGTAGTAAAGAAGAGTTGCGTCAGCAATTGGAATACACCAAACCAACCATAGTGACAGCCGCTCGCTTAGTGCCGTGGAAGGGAGTTGAAGCTTTACTTGATGTAACCAAAGAGCTATCGGCAGTTTACGATGAGATTGAGTTGGTGGTGATTGGTAGCGGTAGCGAAGAAGAAAAGCTTAAGCTTTACGCTAAGGAAAATGGTTTAAGCGATCGGGTTCGTTTTACTGGCTCTTTAGCCAAGGAGGCGCTTGGAGCCGCAGTTAAGGCAGCTGATGTGTTTGTTTTAAACACAGCCTATGAAGGTATGTCGCACCAACTGTTAGAAGTTATGGATTTGGAAGTGCCGATAGTGACTACTAAAGTAGGTGGTAATCCTGAGCTTATCACTGATCGAGAGTCAGGTTTGTTGGTGACTTTCAATGATCGTGACGCGCTGGCAAAAAGTATCGATGAACTTTTAAAGGATGATTTCCTGCGCGAGAAATTGGTAGCTAAGGCCAAGGTGAGAACAGTAGATTTTGAAAAAGAGTTAGTAACTAAGCAGTTGATTGAATTACTACAGAGCGTAACAAAAGCTTAATAAATTTAGTATATTGTTGGTATGGAAAAGAAAATTTTAGTTATTGGTGGAGCTGGTTACATTGGTTCAGCAGTTACAAAGTTGTTAGTTGAAGCTGATATGCAGGTGGTGGTGTTTGATGATTTATCCAACGGTCAACAAGATAAGGTGACCAGTCCAGCTGTGTTTATTGAAGGTGATATCAATAATGAAAATGATCTAGAATCAGTATTTTCTCAGAACGAATTTGCGGCAGTGATTCATTTGGCGGCCAAGAAGGTAATGAGTGAGAGTGAAAGTAATCCGACTTTATATTTCCAAAACAACGTTGGTGGTACGCTTAATATTCTTTCAGCCATGGAAAAGCATGGTGTGCCACATATTGTTTTCTCCTCAACGGCAGCAGTTTATGCACCGACCAATGCGTCTACTCCAGTGACGGAGCAGGCGCCTGTCGAACCTGTTAGTGTTTACGGTCGGTCTAAGTTAATGGCTGAGCAATTAATTCAGGAGTTTGTTCGTTGCGGTAAGATTCAATCGTACTCAATCTTGCGTTATTTCAATGTAGCGGGGGACACTGGTCTTAATTTCGAAGAGAAAAATCCGCAAGGGGTGTTTCCTCTGCTGGCTAAAGCGATGGAGGGAGATGTGGTCTTTAGTGTGACTGGTACGGATTATGATACTAAAGATGGTAGTGGAGTGCGGGACTACATTCATCTCTATGACTTAGCTACTGCTCATTTAGCAGCTTTATCATATCCACATAGTGAAGTCTTTAACTTGGGTACAAGCAATGGGTTTACCGTGCTGGAGCTGATTAAGACTTTTGAAGCTGCGACTGGTAAGTCAGTTAGTTATGAGGCAGCGCCACGACGTCCAGGTGACTTGGCGGTGATGCTGGCCGATTCTAGTCGCGCCCGTGAACTACTTAAATGGGAACCGGTTAAATCTTTGGAAGACATGGTGGAAAGCTTGGTGAGAGTGTACAATCTCAGGTAATTTATGCAGGTAGTAAACATCAGTCTTGACCCAAAGGTGTTAGATGCAAATAGTGTAGCTTCTAACCGAAACCGTCTTTACGGTGAAATGGTTGATCATTACCGGGTGGTAGTTCACTACCATAAAGATGTCACTTTAGAATTGTCTCCGACTGTAACGGTCTATGGTGTAGGTGGTAAGTTTAAGTTTGTCCGGTTGTTTAGAGTAGCACTTAAGTTACGGCAGTTGGTTAAGTCTGGTCAGTGCGATGTCATTACTTCTTCAGACCCTTATTTTTTTGGGACGGTAGCTTACTTAGTAGCTAAGCTGCACCATGTTGGCTGTGAAGCTCATATTCTCGGCATTGAAAAGTTGAACTTTGTTCGGAAGTTTGTAGCTAAGTTTTTTGTAAAAAGAGCTGGTGCGGTGCGGGTTAATAGCACTCGTTTGCGGCAGCGAGTGAGTGATGAGTTCGGGGTGTCTTTTAATGACATTAAGTTTGTGCCGATTTATGTACCGACAGACAATCTAGGCTTTGCTCTGGCTGCCGCCGGTAGTAAAGAAAGAGAAGAACAGGATGCTTTGTCAGAGTCTTTTAAGGATAAGTACGGTGACTGTTTCAATGTTGTGTTTGTCGGCCGCATGGTGACAGTTAAGAATGTTTCTATGCAGCTTAAGGCAGCGGCAGCTTTGAAGGATCAGTTCCCACAGTTTCGTTTGCATGTGGTGGGTGACGGACCGTTACATGAAGAGTTACAGGCGGAAGCTAGTAACTTAGGTTTGGGTGACTCGGTTGTATTTCATGGGCGTCAAGAAGGTTTGGCTTTGGGAACCTTCTATCGTGAAGCAGATGCCTTTTTGCTCACTTCGTTTGCAGAGGGTTGGCCCATGGTCATATTTGAGGCTATGACAGCTGGTTTGTGTGTAGTGATGACCGATGTTGGTTGTGCCGGTGAGATGATTGTTGATGATAAAAATGGCTTGGTGGTCCCGGTAGATGATCATCAGGCTTTAGCTAAAGCATTGGAAAAATTAATGACCGAGGACGGTCTTAAAGATAGGCTGGTCGCTGCCGCTACTGACAATATTAAGAATTATTGGACTAAAGAGCAGATTCTTAATGGTTACAAAGAATCGTGGGAAAAAGCTTTTAAAAATAGGTTATAATCATTGCGCTATGTCAGAAAAGAAAAAAGTACTAATTACAGGTGGGGCTGGTTTCCAAGGCAGTCATCTAACAGAATCTCTTTTGGAGAAAGGTCACGAAGTGACAATTTTAAATACTCATTCAGACGTTACAAATTCAAATCTAGATAATTTTCGTGATGATGTAGACATCATCTTCGGTTCAATTACTGACCGAACTTTGGTTGATAAAACAGTGCGCGAGAAGGACGTGGTTTTTCATCTGGCTGCCAATATCAACGTTGATCAATCACTTGAGGATCCTTTTAGTTTTATTGAGTGCAATATCATTGGTACCCACAATGTGTTAGAAGCAGTGCGTCAGAACAGCATTCGTATGATTCACGCTTCAACTTGTGAGGTGTATGGTGACGGACATGAAATTAAAGAGGGAGAGCTGCTGACTGAGAATTCAGCTTTGATGGCTAATAGCCCTTATGCAGCTAGTAAGGCAGCAGCTGACCGTTGGTGTCATGCCTACTATCGTTCATTTGGTACTGATGTGACTATTGTGCGACCGTTCAATATTTTTGGCGAGCGACAGAAGAGCGGTACCTTTGGAGCTTTGATCCCAATCTTGGTCCGTAAAGCTCTATTGGGGCAGAAGCTTTTAGTGTTCGGTGATGGTCAGGCTACCCGTGACTTCATGCATGTTAGTGACTTAGTGAATGCTTATAACTTAGTCCTGGAACACCCAGAATTGTCTGGTAAGGCGATTAACTTCGCTAGTGGCGTTGATACTAGTGTGAAGGATATTGCTGAATATATTTCTAAGAAGCTTGATGCTGAAATTGAATACGGGCCAGCTCGTCCAGGGGAAGTGATGCGGTTTCCAGCTGACATTAGTTTAGCTAAGAGTATCGGCTTTGAGCCAAAAGTTTCCATCTGGGAAGGAATTGATCGTTATATTGATTGGGCTAAAGAACAAGAGGTTAAATAGCACGATTGACTGGTATATAAAAGCAGGGCGGCCTTCGGCCGCCCTGCTTTTATAACTCTCAATTTCGATAGCCTAAATAGGTTAAAATATCCATAGTATGCCAAAGGTTAATAAGGCTAAGAATGTGGAGGAAAAGCTCAATGTGCATGATCAGGCGCAAGCAGTTTTAGATACGGTTATGGAGCGGGAAGATTTAACCGTTCCTGATATTAAGTACACTACCGTTGAAGAGGCTCTAGAGTCAGAAAAGGTGGTGACACAGGTTGGTCCGGTGCGGGAGCGTTCTAGGGTATTGTTCATCACGCAAGAAACCTCAGTTTTAAATGAGGGGTCATTAGAACATGCGTTTTACCTTAGATTAGCTAGTCGTTTTGACGAGATCCACATGATTGCTTTAAGTGCTGCTCCTAAGGGAGATGATAAAACTAAGCGCTATGGTACTAACTTCTGGGTTTACTTAGCAGCTAAGACGCATGATTTTCTTTTGGTACCAAAAATTAAAAAACTGGTATCTCACCAATTAGTATTTACTGATGGCTTCAGGCCCGATTTCATTGTCGCTACCGACCCTTACGAGTCGGCCGTGGTAGCCACTGCATTGGCAGAAAAGTATGACCGACCATTTCAAATTCATGTGACGGAAAATTTTTGGGATAGGAGTCTGCCTAAAGAGAAACGTGTCAGTAGTAGTAAGCGTCGTATGGCTAAGGGAATAATTAAAGTGACCGACAGTGTGAGAACACGAACTGATCAATTAGCCCATGACTTTAAACAAAAATTTCCAAAAGTAATGGATGTTTCACCACTGCCGAGACATTACAATTTAAATGAAATTGCTCACCTAAAAGAGGAAGGTCAAGAAGATGATATGTTTCCTCAGTCTGCCCAAGTAGCCTTAGCGGTTGGGGCGCTAAACCATGATAGTAAAATGTTTAGGGTGATAGACGCAGCCCGTGATTTCCTTAAGTCACCAAAAAATTTATTGGTAATTGTTGGAGACGGAGCTGCTAAAGATGAGTTGCGTAAGCGCGCTGAGATTCTTGGTTTAGAAAAACAGATATTGTTTAAACCGGCTGTTAATAATTTGTTGCCATATTTCGGCAGTGTCGACATGTTAATTGTGACGGACGTTACAGATGTCAGTAACGACATTGTGCTGAGAGCGGCTGCTGCAGGGACAGCTATGTTGTTGGCTAAAAATGAACTTCGAGCCGATTTGTTTACCGATGGTGAAGATACATTTTTATGTGAGTCAGACGACACTCAGGCTTTTGCCTTAGGTATTGATCGATTGTCTCAAGATGAAGCTTTGAGGACTCGTTTTCGAGATGGCGCCCAACAGGTGGTCACTACTAGAGTGGATGAAGATATTGAACATTTCTACACTGCCTATCAGAACACACTTGAAAGAGTTTTTAACCTTGCTCCTCAAGCTGTAACTGATACAGTTGATGCAACTAAAAGCTAGTATAAGTAAGTTACAGAAGAGATGAAATTGTTAATTGCCACTCAAGCCGTAGATAAGAATCACCCCATTTTGGGAGCTTTTCATAGCTGGTTTTCTGAGTTTGCCAAAAAGTTTGATGAAGTACACATTATTTGTTTACAGAAGGGAGTTTATGATTTGCCGGATAATGTCACAGTGTACTCACTAGGTAAAGAAGAAGGGGAAAGTGATCTAAAGTATCTGTATCGTTTTTATAAATATTTTGGTCATATCTTTTTTAAAGTTCGTGTCAGTCACGTTTTATTACACCAGGGAGCCATCTACAACCTAGTGGGAGCTCCGTTCTTTTTCTTGCGTAAATTCTACAAAACCAAGTTTTATTGGTGGAAGACTTATGGTCACTTACGATGGTTTGAGAAATTAGCCTTTCATTTTGTTGATCAGGTGTGTACTGCATCTAAAGAAAGTTTTCCCATTAAATCTGACAAGGTAAAAGTGGTGGGTTCGGCGGTTGATACCGATCTCTATAAAAATAGTCGCGAAGAGCGTCCGACAACCATTTTGTTTGCTGGTCGTCTGTCACGGATTAAAAATGTTGATCAGATAATAAAAGTGACGCAGATCTTAAAAGAACAAGGCCTTTCAGTGGTTACCAGAATCGTAGGTGACGCTGTTGACGAATCATACATGCAGGAGTTGAGGGATTTGGCTGATGAGTTGGAGGTTGGTACTGAGGTGACCTTTACAGGTCCTTTAAATCAGATTGAGTTAGCTAAAGAGTATCGCAACGCACTCTTTACTTTAAATCCATCAGATACAGATAGTCTCGATAAAGTATCTATAGAGGCCATGGTGTCTGGGTCTATTCTGCTTAGTTCCAATGAAACTTTCCGCTCTATGCTAGAAGGACATGATTTGTTCGTAGAGAAAGGTGAGATTGATTCTTATGTCAGCAAGATCAATTATTTGTTAGGTTTAGACAAAGAGGAAAGGTATAAGCTTTCACAACAGCTTGAAAATATGGTTATAGAACGGTACTCTTTAACCACTTTGCCTAATCGCATGTNNAGAAAGTGAACAAAAAGTAGCGGTTGTTGGAGGGGGTATTTTTGGCTGTACTACCGCTATTGTGTTGGCTCGGGCTGGTTATCAGGTGGATCTGTTTGAAGCTAGTGATGACATTATGAAAGCTGCTTCAGGGATTAATCAATACCGGATGCATCGCGGCTATCATTATCCAAGGAGTGCTGAAACTATAACCTCGTGTCGGGAGACAGCGGGTACATTTGAAGATGAATACAGTGGTGCCATCATTAGCCATCATGATCACTATTATGGGATTGCTAAAGAAGGCAGTTTTCTTTCGGGGCAGGAGTATTTGGCTGTGATAGCTGAACATGATTTACCGTACGAAGTGGGTACTCCGTCACATATAAATCCAGATTCAGTTGATGTGGTTATTAAAGCCGAAGAAAATTTATATGACCCTTATAAAATTAAGAGTTTGGTGGAAGTACGTCTGAGAGAGGTTGGGGTAAAGGTGCATTTAAATCAGAAGATAGAGTCCATTGATGAATTGGCTAACTACAATCAGATTGTCGTGGCTACCTATGCTTTGTCAAATAGTGTATTCGGTAATAAGCCTGAATTCCAAAGAGAGTATCAATACGAAGTCTGTGAAAAGGTGGTGGTGGAAATCCCTGAAGGAATGGAGAGGGTCAGTACTGTCATAATGGACGGTCCGTTTACTTGTTTTGATCCATTGGGGGATACTGGCAACGCTGTTATGGGTCACGTTGTTCACGCTATCCATCACACCAACATTGGCTATGAGCCAGAGGTTCCCGAGCAGATCAAACCTTATTTAAATCAAGGAGTCATAGAAAATCCTGTGGTAACAAACATCGATAAGTTTTTGGAATCAGCTTCGCTGTACATGCCTAAGCTAAAAAATGCCAAGCATGTTGGATCCATGTTTACCATCCGTACAGTTTTACCACGCGTGGATGATACGGATACCAGACCAACGATTGTTAACGTAGTGGATGATAGAGTTATTACTATCTATTCTGGAAAGGTGGGGAATAGTGTTAAGGCAGCCAATGAAGTGTTAGCCATGATTAACGCCAGAGTTAATTAATTTGCTGTTTGATTAACTGAAGTGCTTGTGCAACACCCAGGTCAGTTTTTTCCGCATCGGTGTTTCGATTAGCATTTTGTAGTGTCAGGAAATAACTCAGTTGTTTATCAAGCAGCTGCGGAGCAGGTGAGAAAGAGGTCTGCTCACCGCCAATTGTGACAGTAGTGATTCGGGACTTCTTGTCTTCAATGCGGCGATTAATTTCAATTTCTGATCGACCATTTTCGTGTTCAAAATGAATAGTAACTAAATCTGTTTCTAACTCCAGGTGACTAATTGTAGTTATGCTACCTAGTAATTTACACGCTAAAGCAATGTCGTGTACTAAGAGATTATCAACAATTGACTCATCAAAACTGCCCCATTTGTGCCAGGTGGACTGGTAGGTTACTTGGCCTTTTGTGGTGGGTAGCTTAGTCATTATTTCATCAAGGGTGGGGTCGAGACAGTATAAATAATTCGTCAGTAATGCTAACTGATTATGGGATGCTAGGTTGTAGAGGTTCTTAACTTCTGTTTCATTGTTAGCTAGAGGTTTTTCTACTAGGACATGTTTACCAGCTTTTAAAACCTCACCAGTAATGTCTACGTGAGTGTCGATAGGGGTGGCAATACAAACATGTGTGACCTCTGAGTCAGTTAGTATGTTTTGGTAGTCATCACTGAAGTTTATTTTTGGATACTTTTGGGCCATTTCTGTGTATTTGACAGTGTCACGGACTGCTACAGTTTTAACTGTAGCTAGCTCATTCATAACTCTGACGATATTTTGTCCCCATTGCCCAGCGCCAATGATTCCTACTACCGGTTTTTTATTCATGGGGTCAGTATTACTTATTTTAAGCCGGTGAGCAACTGTCTTCCTTTACAAATCTTAGATTTGTTGTATTGTTGTGATGAACAAGAAATAGAAACGGGAGAAGTTCGTTGCATATTCGAATTGGCACGCTGATGCGTGCATATGTCCAAGATGCTGAGCGTCTATCAGGACAGGTTCACAGCCTCAATCAAGCTGTAGGTCGCTTGCAAGGGTTGGGAATTGAAGATCACTTCGTGTCGGTTTGGTCTGATCCGAATCAGCCTCATTCTGACTACGGTGGTCTGTATCCAGCACTGGTGGAGAACTTTAAAAGCTCTACTGGCGTAAACGTCAAAGAGACGAAGGGGGACTTGTTTGTCGATGCTCTGAATCGTCGCTTGGTCGAGATGAGAGACGTTGGCTGTACCCATGTACTGGTACTGTCGCCGTCAGCTGTGCAAATCATTACTCCAGCTCTGCTGGATTTGGTGAAGGAAGCTGTATATTTCGACGAAGCAAAAGTAGTCGGAGTGGCTCATCCAGATTTTCCTGATCTGAGCTCTTGGTCAGTGACCAATACTCATTGCTTCTGGGAGCTCGACGCTCTGATCGATTGTGGTGGGTTTGACGAAAATGATCGTCGCCCGGCCGACTTTGACGCCAGTATTCATTCGCAGGGTGTCTGGGAAGCTTATACTGCTTTAAAGTTGTCTGAGGCCTGCGAGCGTCCAGCAACAGCGATCATTGACACTGATGAATCAGTGGGAGATACGCGGACTGATGCTAAGCATCGGGTGAAAATCGGCAACAAAAAGCGTCGTTTGGACGATATGTTGTCTAGTATCGATATGACACAAGAAGAGTTCGCTCACAGGACTCTGATTGAGGGTTATCCGTACGTGTTGCAATCATGAATAAGTGGCCGGGCGCCCGTCAGGGCGCCCAGCACATAACTATAAACGGTCAGCTGACCGTTTTAAATTTGCCTAAAATTAATGTTATTATTCATACATTATTTTCGTATGGTTGATTTTATCGGTTTAGGAGCGCAGAAAGCAGGTACGTCGTGGGTGTATGCTTGTTTGTATGAACATCCAGAAATTCATGCCCCAATTAAGGAATTGCATTTCTTCAGTCGGGATCGGTTTGGTAAGGGTGACCAATGGTATGAATCACATTTTGATCGCCGTGAAGCTGGTCAGAAAGTAGGAGAGTTTTCTACCTCCTATCTTTATTCCAAAGAGGCACCGAGTCGGATTGCTGGTATGTATCCAAACGCCAAGATGATTGCCATTGTGCGTAATCCGATTAAACGTGCTCACTCTCATTACTACAACATGCTTAAAGCGGGCCTGATTCCAAAAACCACCACCTTTACCCAATTCAAGGAGTCTGACGATAGTGTGTTGGGGCAAGGTTTATACACCAAACAGCTCTATCGCTACCTACAGTATTTCTCTAAGCGACAATTACTTATTTTAGTTTACGAAGATATTGAAAAAGACCCCGCTGCTTTTATGAAGCAGATTTACGAACATTTGGAATTAGAAGATTTAGAATTCCAGCCAACCATGCTGCATAACAAAGTAAATATCGCCCGCATTCCAAGCTGGATCGGTTTAGAGCGTTGGATGCATAAAGTAGCTGAGATGATGCGTAAAATACGTTTAGATAAAGCAGTGTGGGCTGTTCGTAAATCCGGTTTACCAGACTACATTAGAGGTGTGAATACCAAAAAGATGTCCTACACTCACGAAACTGACGATATGAAGCTCAATCGTCAGTTGTTGGAGGACTACTACCGAGATGAGGTGTCCGCGCTAGGGAGTCTGATTGGGCGTAACTTAACTGAAGAGTGGAAGATTTAAATTAATAATGAAACATCTATTACGAGACATAGTTATTAATCTTTTTACCTATACTGGCGCAACTGCTATTTATCGACGTCGTTGGAAGAAGTATGGCCCGCTGGTACGAGTGGTCAGTTTTCACGATGTAGCTGATCGAGAATGGTTTGCCAAGGTTTTGGATTTGTTTTTAGAGACTACAAATGTAGTGACCCCGAATCAGTTCTTGAAACAAGATTTTAAAAATGACCAACTCAATCTACTCATTACTTTTGACGATGGTTACCAAACCTGGGTTGATAATTGTCTACCGGAACTAAAAAAGAGAGGTATTCAAGCTTTGTTTTTTATTAATTCAGGACTGCTGGATGTGGCTGAGGATGAAGAAAAAGCGGCTGATTTCTATCAGAGCAAGGTTCTTATCTCACCTAAGGATCCTTTGACGTGGGAAGGTGTCCGGCAGCTAAAAGCTGCCGGACACACAATTGGCTCCCACACCGTCAATCATGTTCGTATGTCACAAATTTCTCTAGAGCAGGCTACTGAAGAGGTTGTTAGTGATGTTGGTCGCTTAGTGGAGGTGTTGGAGTGAAAAAATAACCACCTTCGCGTATCCTTTTGGCACTAAAAGTGATTATAGTAGTGAGACAGTTGATATGATCAAAGACTTGTCACTAACCCAGTTCTCCGCCGTGAGCAGTTTTGTAAGACCAGAAGACATCATGAACAAAAATTTAATCCCCCGCACCTTAATCGAAAACAATCAATCACCCCAATCCATCACCCAATGGCTCCACGGTAGCTATGATTTGTTCGCTCGATTAAATTATAAATAATTCATTTATTAGATTTACGCCTAGAAATGCAGCAGATTTTTATTCCATTTAACGGTAGATATCCTAGCAATAAAGCAGCGGCTATTTTTGCTGCTAAAACTGCACAGTATTTTGCATCTGAAGGTAAAAAGGTGACTTTAATTGCATCACGTCGGTGGCATGATAGGGGTGATCCATTTGAGTTTTATGCAATTCAGAAAAGCTTTAATTTGATATATGTGCCAAGCTTTCAAATGATAAATTCACCTTTCTTAAAATTGCTCTCGTTTTATATAAATTTGTTTGTATTTACATTCTTTACAATGAAATATCTGAATAAATATGCAGGAGAGGATGATGTGATATATACAACTGAAAATCACATTGCATTAAAGGCGAGTAAAAAATGGATTACATGTATTGAGATTCATGATCTTCCAGGAAATAAAAAATTTTTCTACAAAAAATTATTTGATCAAGTTACCCATATTTTAGTTACCAATAATTGGAAGCTTAATAAATTGAAAGAAATGTACCCAAGCGTAACAGGTAAATCTTTTGTTGAATTGAATGCTGTTGAGATTTCAAATTTTAAAGGTCATCATTCCAAGGTAGAAGCTGAAGATTATTTAAATTTGCCCAGATCAGAGCAGAGGGTCCTTTATACGGGTCACTTGTACGAATGGAAAGGTGTTGATACTTTAGCGGAGGCTGCATTTCTTTTGCCAGATGTGACATTCTATTTTGTTGGTGGAACAAAAGATGATGTTTCTAGATTTAAAGATAAATATAGAGATGTTAAAAATATTAGAATTATTGGTAATAGACCACATGCTGAAATATATTATTGGCAGAAAGCATCCGATGTTTTAGTTCTCCCCAATACTGCCAAAGAAGACATTTCTAAGTATTACACATCTCCAATGAAACTTTTTGAATATCTAGCTAGCGAAAGACCTGTTGTTGCAAGCAATTTGCCTTCAGTGAGAGAAATAGTGGATGATTCTTGTGTTTATTTTTTTGAACCTGATGATCATTTGAGTTTGACTGAGAAAATATCTGGAGCATTAAATTCAGATAATGGCTCTAAAATTAGGAAATGTTACGATAAAGCACTGCAACATACTTGGACAAAGAGGGTGCGTAGAATAATTAACAGAATTGATCAACATGAATATAAAAAATAATAAAATTCCTGTTATTTACATAATGAGTGCAAATCATTCAGGATCAACTCTACTAAGTCACTTGTTGAATGCACATACAAAAATTTTTGGTTTAAGTGAAATCGAGAAAATTGGATCTTTTATACCAATGGGTGATAGGGCGTTATGTACTTGTAAAAAAACATATGATGTTTGTGATTTTTGGGGAGATTTAACACGTGATTCTTCTATAGATCCTCTTGTTAACTCTCAGTTTCGACAAGTATATCGGAATAATATGGATTTCATCTTAGATAGAAAAAAATTTAAGTTTAAAACTCGTGAACCATACAATCTTTCTTTGAAAGAATACCTCGATTCTCTAAAGTTCATTTATCGCTACGCTTTAGAAAAAAGTGGTTCTACATACGTTGTAGATTCAACTAAAAACATTGATCAGCTTGGTATTCTCTCCAAAGAAAGTGATGTTTCTTTATGTATGATACATTTGATTCGCGAACCAGGAGGTGTAGCTTGGTCTTATCAAAGAAAATACGGGAGTTGGTTTTATGGAACAAAACATTGGTTGAAATCAAATTTCAAGAGTTCTCTCATAAAAAGGAGACTGCAACGACTAAGGGTAAATGTTGTAACGTTGAGCTACTCTTCTTTGATAAGAGACCCAGAAGCTACTCTTAAAGATTTGTGTCACAAAATTGGTATACCTTTTGAATCAGGTATGCTTGACTACAGCTCAGCTGAACATCATTTTTGTGGCGGGAATCGTCGTACGTCTGTGAAGACAGATAAGGTGATTGGCGTAGATAATTGGAGAGAAAAAATGAGTCTTTTTAAGAAAGTGGTAGTTTTTGCAGTTGCTGGATGGGTGTATTTCCTTATGTACAAAAAGAAATAGCATATCTCAGCTTCTTTTTAAAAGACCCTTTCAAATAAAGGTTTTAGTTTGTAGGCACCATAAGTAGTAAGATGCTCTCCGTCAATGTATAGTAGCCCGGTTTCGTCTTCAAAATAACACTGGATATCATCACATAATAATTCAGTTGGATCTAGTATTTCTACGTTATATTTCTCTAATTCATAAAATATTGCGCTAGTTTCAGATCTGAGGTCATTATGCTCCTTCAAGGGAAGGGGTGTAATGTATGTTTCTTCTGAGGATACATTTGATTGGTAAAATAATTCTCTGCGATCAATTTTTTTGTATGGAACCTGTCTTACAATGTATAGCTTCTTGCCTAGGTTGTTCAACTGCTGAGACAGGTTAATTATTTGTCTATTGAAACTCTCATGCGCAGCTGATTCATTTAATGATACTGCTTTTTTGTCAGTTACTAGTAGTCCTAGATTGTTGTGGTATAAGTTGATGTATTTATTCCATGCCCCCATTAAAATCACAGTATCAACTTGTTCGTTTAGTATCTGTCTTTCAAAACTATTTTGAGCTAGCTTGCAATGCTCTCTTGAGGGTGTTCGACTCACATTTGTTAGTGGGATACATCCTCTTGTGCCAATAAAAATTCCAGCATTATTTTTTGTTTTTGCTTGATCATCTATTACGTGTAGTATTTGCTCAGCAACACTGTCCCCCCACACAATAAATGTAGGATGGTCGGATGTTCCTATGTGGCCATAGTTATCATTATAGAAAAAAATTTCAGATGGACTATTTGCGTTGTTGTCAATGATGTATTTTGAAGAATTTTCGTTTGTTTCAATAAACTTAACGAAATAACCCATTGATGCTACTAATATCATTGATATTGCTCCTATAGGAATGATAATGGAAGGTTTTTTTATGTGATGGTCCTGGAATGGCTTCTCTATTATTTTGTAAGATATCCATGCAAGGGAAATAGATAGAAGTATTAGTGATAGATACTGATAATGGAAAAGTTCATCAACTAAAAAATTAGAGTATACAAAAATTGGCCAATGCCATAAATATAATGAGTAAGAAATAAGCCCAATAAAAGTAATTAATTTGTTGGTCAGTATAAAGTTTGCTATCGAACCTTTAGTAGTTTGTCCGATAATAACTGCTGCTGCGCCAAATGTGGGAAGTAATGCGCTGACGCCTGGAAATATTGCGTCACGTGATAAAAAAAAGATGGAGGTAATAATAAGCAATATACCTAGTGTAGACGCAACATCAGATGCAATTTTATTTTTAATTGATATGCCATAAAGAGCTATTAAAGATCCTAAAATTAATTCCCAAGCTCTTGGTAAAAGGAAGAAAAAAGCAGCAGTTATATTATCTGCTCCACTCCAGATGCTTTTATTAAAAAAATCAAATGTGTTTCCTGGCTCCAGGTTTGTTAGATAGATACTGTTAGCAAAAGAAATGACCCCGATTAGTAAAATAACGTGTTTTGTTTTTGATCGAATTCCTTTGACCAGAATAAGTAGTATTATTGGTAGAATGATGTAAAATTGCTCTTCGATTGATAGAGACCAGGTGTGTAATAGCGGTAATGTTTCAGCTGGGTCCGCAAAATAGCTGTCTCTTCTTAAAAAGTAAATGTTTGATAAAAACACACTTTGAGATATGACCGAGCGACCAAGGCTAACTAAATCGCCCGGGTATTGCAAAATAAAAATACCAACAAAAGTTGTGATTNNTTATATAATGAAAAATTACCTCTTTCTATCTGCTTCAAAATTATTGATGTAATTAAGAAACCAGATATCACAAAAAAAATATCTACACCTATAAAACCACCTGATGCAAAGGAAAAATGTGCATGGTAAAAAATCACAGCAAGTACTGCAATTCCCCTTAGTCCAGTTATGTCGTCCCTATATTTAATTGTTGACATGAGATTTCAAGATGAGTGTCTCAGTTATTTATTGAACTGTCAATTTTAAATTATGTTAGTTATAATGTCTTATCTATAAAAATATGAAATCAACTTCTTATTCAAAAAAGCGATTAGTGTTTAGATTTGGGACTAATAAAAATTACAATAGTCAAGAAATGATTGACGATGGGCTGCAGGCTGTTGATGATTTAAAAAGTAAATTTACCATCTCTAAAAACGCAACGTATGACCCGTACCACCCCAGAAGTGAACAAAGGTACATGCATCTAGCAGATTATCATAAAGAATACTTAGTGGGAGATGTTATTGATGTTGGGAGTAGGAGTTCGGACCTTTTGGAGCGACTTTCTGGAGTGAGGGCTAGTTTGGTAGATAAACACAACCGAGATCTCCCTGACTGGGATTGGGAAAAAGATATAGTTCCTGCACCTGATGCGTCTTACAATACTGTGATTTGCTACGATACTCTTGAGCATATTGATAATTTCCACGAAGGGTTTTATGACCTATTGCGCCTGTCTAATGATTACATTTTGATTTCTTTACCGAATAATTGGAAAAAAGCTTTTAATGAGTTTATTAAGGGGAGAGGAAGATGGGCGTCGTATGGTATACCTCCTGAAAAGCCACACGATCGACATAAGTGGTTTTTTAACACTGAAGATGTAGAGGATTTTATTTATTATCACTCAGTTCCCGATAGAGGTAATTACGAAGTTGTTGATATTAAATATCACATTCCTAAAACTATATGGCGCATAAAGCTTCTGTACCCAATATTTAGATTACTTTTGCCTGAATATCAGTATAAAAATTTGTTTGTTGAAACTGTATTTGTTGTTCTTAAGAAAAAGTCTAATGAAGAAATTGGTTAAAAAGATCCTTCCTTCAAGAACGGTAAAGAGTATTGGTAGATTGAATGCTGACAGAAAGCGTTTATATACTCCTAAGTATAAACACCCGCTTAATGATGGCGAGTTGGATATTGTTATTTCGTACAACAGTGATGGGGGGTATGCAGTGCCTTCAAAATCAATTCATAGACCAGCAGCACAAAAAATTATGTCAGGTTCTTTTTATGAAACAAATACTCTAAATTTCATAAATGATGTTTATGAGCAAGGGGACGTAGTACATGCGGGTACTTATTTTGGCGACATGTTACCTCAGCTGTCTGGCTTAGTTGGGGATAATGGTGTGGTGTGGGGGTTTGAACCCAATATTGAAAGTTTTAGATGTGCCCAGATAACTGTATTATTAAACGGATTAGAGAATGTTCGCTTGCAAAATGTTGGATTGGGAGACAGGAAAGGAGATGGGGTTTTTGTGACTCATGATCTTAATAATGGTCAGTCGTTAGGTGGAAGTAGTTATTTTGATAATGAAAGAGAGAAAAAAAAGGGGGGGAACGTATCAATAGTAACTATAGATGATGTTCTGTCTTCATCTAACCATATTGCAATTATACATCTGGATGTAGAGGGGTATGAGAAATTAGCGCTGGCTGGATCTGTGGGAATAATTAAGAGAGATTTACCTATTTTGATTCTTGAAACGGTACCTGATGATGTGTGGTTGGCAGAAAATTTATTTTCACTAGGATACAGGGAGACTGAAATTATTGACAACAATACCGTTTTCCAGGTTGTGTAAAAAAATAAAGAACCGGTTAACCGGTTCTTTATTTTTTATTTACTCATCCATTTTTCTCGTATTGAGAACCTTGATTGTTGAGGCAGATCTTTAATTTTATTTAAAAAATCTTTATTATAATAGTACATCTTGTTTTCTCGGTATGTTGGAGCCGAGTAGCCAAATGTTGACATCAATCGGCTGTTTTCAGTTGCAACGCCTCCATAGTGCAGGCCGTTTGTGTCGCAGAATATCACTGTACCAGCTTTAGCTATCATTGGAGTTATGTCTGCTTCAGGAACGGCAGCTTCAACTTCTTCATTTCCTGGGTATGAACCTGCAGGAGGTTGTTGAGGGAACAGTTTAGCGTAATAGTGATCTTGAGTGGGGGCTGAGTGTTTAACGTAGGTAAATGGACCGGAAGTTTCATCGATATCATTTAAATATGTGAATACTTTAACCACTTTTTGCTCTTGTGGATCACGATGCCAATTTTGAGAATTAGTCAGTTCTCCTTTTGAAGGTATGGTTTCTTGCAGTGTGAAATACAGTAGCTTAGTCTGCATTTCCATATAACTATTAACGATGTCCAAAATCTTTGGTTTTAGTGCATGTTCCAGAAAAGGGTTATTTAGATCAAGTTTCACCACTTCGTCCCAGTAGTCCTTTAGGAACTTTTTTTTATGATTGGTACTTCCAGACTGTTTTAGTTTTTCAGCGTAATCTCTGTAAGTCTGTAGTATGTTCTCATCTGGGAATAAGTCATTAATGTCCACTGTTGCTATTCCAAATTCTTTTAAATCTGACAGAATTCGTTTCTGTACAGCGTTTAACTCTGGTTTATTTTTCTGAAAAGCATTCCTACTTTTTTTATTTAAAAATTCCCATATTGGTAGAGGATATTTTAGCTTGGCGTATATGATGAATAGGTTTTTATTGAGTGTGTGTTTTATGCTCATAGGTTGAGTTTAATTCCTTAAGTTTGAGATTAGTATACCTTATAACCAAGTATTTGATCACTTAGTAGTGATTAACGGGACCATTTTTTATTGAGAACTGATCCAGTTGCGGCAGATATTTTACTGAGATCTTCTTGCAGCTTTTTAGGGTAAGAGTAGTGTATATTTTCTCTAAGTGTAGGTGATCCGTATCCGAAGGTGGACATAAGACGAGTTCCCGCTTGTGAGTAGCCGCCGCGATGAAGTCCGGTTGTGTCACAGAAAATTACTGTTCCAGCGGTGCCTTCAACTACCATTTGATCAGAGGGTGGTACTTTAGAATTAACTGTTTCTGAAGTGACGTAACCCCCCTTTAGGGCCGTTTGAGGGGCAACTTGTGAGTATTTTTTATTTATTGTTGATTCAGGGATGTAACAAAAAGGTCCGTCTTTTTTACTAACGTCTGATAAATAAATGTAAACTCTGCAATTTCTTTTTTCTTGAGGTGCACGGTGCCAGTTTTGTGAATGTGATGGTAATTCCCCACGGGCAGGTAGTGACCGTCTGATCATGAAATGATGTAGCATACTATTCATTCCCATGTAGGTATTAATTATGTCAAGCATGTATTCATCAGTAGCTAGAATGAAAAAAGGTACCTCAACACCTAATTCAGGTATTTCAGGTAATAAATCCTCCAGGAATGGCTTTTTGTGATTTACGCGAGCTCGATCCTGGCGTTTTTCAACATAAGTTATTAACTCTGACAGTACATCTCTCCCGGGGAATAGCTCATTTAAACTGGTTATCGCAATACCTCTGTTTTGTAACTGAGTTACGATTTCAGCCTGATGTTCATTGAGTTTGGGTTTGTGGTTATTAAAATCACTAACGGCTTTTCTGTTAAGCCAGTGCCATATGCGCATACGATGCTTGAGTAAAGCATAAATAGTAAAGACATTCTTACGAAAAGTAAATTTAAACTTTTTCCAGCGCCTTCTCCAGATCTTATTCATGGATCACATTATAGACAAAATGTGTTAGGCTACAAGCACCATGACTGAGGAAGAAAGGCCAAAAACTATTTTTGTAGTAATTTCGAAGAATGTTTTGAGGAGAAATATTCTAGAAACTGATTTTTGGCCTGAATTCATAAGAGGGGCTGGTAATGCAAAAGTTGTATTGATAGGAGAGCCAGGGGGAGAAGATATATATAAGAAATATCAAGCATCTAATGTTGTCATTACTCATGTCCGGAAAGATAAGAAAACAATGTGGCGTAGCCTGGTTCTTTTCTTGGTTAGAACAGGTACTAATACACACGGTGTTAAGTTGTATAGGTGGAGAAGCTATACTCTTGGAGAGGCCAGCTTGTTTGCAACTTTAGTGAAAGCTTTTATTGCGAACACTGTGGCCAGATTCCCTTGGTATCATCATTTTGTTCGTTTTTTATATTCCTCTCTAAAACTTAATTGGATTGAGGACTTGTTTGATGAATACGAACCTGACATGGTTTTTGCACCAGCTTTGGTTGATATTGTGTATGATGCCATGATTGGTGCGGCAGCCAAACGTCGAGGTGTTAAAGTCGTTGGTATGGTGCGTAGTTGGGATAATTTAGCAATTCATGGTTTATTTCCGTTTGTCCCTGATGTATTTATCTTTCAAAACAAATATCTTAAGAAGTGTGCCGAAAGTTTGCAGTCTATTGATCTATCAAAGATTAAAACTAGTATTGTTGGTTTACCACATTATGATTCGTATCGGTTTCCTGAAAAGTTCATAAAGCCTAAATCTCAGTTCCTAGAAGATAATGGACTTGATTCTAATAAGAAGTTGATTTTACTTGGAGGTTTTGATTTTTACTGGAGTGAAGACGTGTTGCCCAAGAAACTTGATCAAGCCATTGAGGATGGGAAGTTATCCAGCGAAGCACAGGTAGTTTTTCGTCCGCACCCTAGTACGCCGTTTAAGATGGAGGACTATGGTATGGATAATTTAAAACACACTATCTTAAATGCACCCTTTTTAGATAAAAGGACAGCTTTCAATGATAAAGAATTTTTTATTAATCTTTTATATCATTGTGATGTTTTGATTAATGTAGCCTCTACGTTAGCTATTGATGGTGCAGTTTTTGATCGTCCAGTTATTTGCATCAATTTTGACGACCCTAGCAAAGTACTACCGAAATGGAAACAGGTAGGGCGTCTGTTTGATAGTTTTGATCACTATGAAGCATTGATGAAAACTGGTAGTGCAAAGGTCTCCACTTCCTTTGATATGATGATCGAAGACATTAATGCTTATTTCACTGATCCAGTCCTACATCACGAAAATAGAGTTGAAGCGATCGATAAGTTTGTAGCACCGTTTGAGGGAGACTCAGGCAAAAGGTTAGTCCGTGAGGTGTTAAGAGAGGTGAATAACCTGTAACTAATAGGCTAAAAGAACGGTAGTATAACGCAATATGACAGATAAAATTAAACCAGGAATTGAAATCTTTGATGATTTGTTTGTACTTGAATTGGCTCGCAATCATTGGGGGAGTGTGGATCGTGGGAAGGAGATAATCAAACAGTACTCTGAGGTGGTACATAAAAATGAAGTGAGAGCCTCCATAAAGTTGCAGGCTTTCGATACTGATAATTTCATTCATAAAGATTTTATTTTATCGCCTGAAGAGTTGGCTGATGGTGAAAATACTCAAGCTCCTGGCTCACACACTCGTTACATAAAGAAAACCATGGCAACAAAACTGACGGATGATCAATTCGGTGAGTTGGTTGAGGCCATTAGGTCTGAAGGGTTGGTTGTAATGGTGACGCCATATGATGAGCGCTCTGTGGATTTATGCAATGAACTTAATATNNAGTTGGCTAGTTCTGATACGGGATGTTTACCGTTGGTAGAGAGAGTTATTGCTTCAGGCAAGCCACTTTCAATTTCTACAGGTGCAGTGACTCTGGAGAATGTAGACAGGGTGGTTGATATGGCCAAAGCAGCCAAAGTTCCGCTGTTAGTAAATCAGTGTGTATCAAATTATCCGACCGATGATGATGATCTTCATTTAAACCAGATAGATTTTTGGAAGAATCGTTATCCTAACAATCCGATTGGATTTTCATCTCATGACTACACTGATATTACGCGTTCTCATATAGCTGCAGTTGCCAAGGGGGCAACTTCTTATGAGAGACACATTGATATTCAGGCAGACGAACGGCCTGTTTCGAAGTACTGTATTATTCCTGAGCAAGCAGACGAATGGTTTCGTTCTCATCATGTAGCTAGGGCAATGTGTGGTGAAAAGACAGATAGTGTCAGAGAAATGACTGATATTGAAAGGGGTTACTTACGAAGTGTAAATAGAGGTGTTTATGCTCTTAAAGATTTGCCAGAGGGATATACTTTTACTCATGAAGGTTTAGGTAGTGATTTTTATCTTGCTATCCCATTGCAAGAAGAACAATTATCTTCAGGTGAACTAACTTGCCCACGTACACTAACGTCTACTGTAAAAAAAGATGAGCCAGTGAATTACGATGATATTGCTTTATAAAGTATGACTAAAGTCTGTGACAATAAATCAGTCGGTGTCATTATTATAAATGAAGATAAGGAAATTTTACTAATAGAACGGAAGAAGTTTCCACTTGGTTTTGCTGCACCATCTGGACATATTGATGATTTTGATGGACCAGAAGCCTGTGCTAAAGGAGAGGTGAGAGAGGAAGTAGGCTTAACTATATTAAGACTGAATCTTGTTTTAGAGGAAACTAAACATAATCCATGCCGTAGAGAGGGAGGTGGTCACCATCGGTGGTGGATTTATGATGCTGAAGTAGATGGTGTGGTAGAAGGGAGTGAGGATGAGACTAAGCAAGTCGTGTGGTGTAATTCAGAAAAAATAAATGAGCTGATGTATCGCACAAAAGCTTATCAGCTTGGTGAGATTTCAGAAAAGGAATGGGAAAATAATCCAGGGTTGGAGTTGGTCTGGTATGAATTTTTTAAACAATTAAAAATCACCAACCTTTTAGGTCAGTGATTTTGTTTATTAATCTACTAGATTTAAATCTCCATTGAGGATGTTTTCTGGGTTCACCATAGCTTCCAATTCATCAGTGTAGGGTACTTCAGTTGGAATAGGGTTCATTAGATAAATTNNCATAGCTTCCAGCTCGTCAGTATAAGGTACTTCAGTTGGAATTGGGTTCATTAGGTAAATTTCCTTGTTGCCAACAAAAGCAAAACCAATCTCCATCAAAGTGTTACCACCAATATAATTTTTCTTGCCTTTTTTGTCGTAGTTTAATACCACAATTCCGTCGCTTGCCATGATTGAGTCATGCCACCATTTTATGTAATTGTTTTCTACTTTGGTTTGAGCATGTTCACGAAGTTCATTTTTATCGTGAAATTCGTCCCAGGAAGTTTTGCTGTATTCGAACATGTGTTCGTGAATAGTTGGTTCATGTCCAAGTTTCCTTAACTCATTGTAAACTTCAACAAATTTATCTGCAGCGGACACACTGCCTACTAATGTCAATTTCATAATGTATTGTAGTATATCTTATACTTTTTTAGGTTCAAGGAGGTTACAGCAGTTACTTGACAAATAGAAAATTTCTTAGTACTTTTTGTTAAAGTAAATATAAGTGAGGTGTTGTTATGAAATCTAAACAGATTAACGGATCTGAGTATGCAGCTGGTGAAGGTGCGCTTAAAATCAGCCATTTTGCTATCTACCAAAGCTTTGGTCCTATTGCAGCTGGCTTTGCATACCAGTTCTTTATCACAGCCGTGATCGGCTTCGTAGAGGTGCTGGTTGCAGGTTTTGTGGCAAAAAAACAAAATCATCAGTTTTGGCCCAATACACCGGCGGTCCTCAGGGCGGTAGCTTTCGGGCTCGTTGCCATTTGGCTCACAGTGGTACCTATCTATGCCATCGCCCAAGGTTCTGGAACAGCTCTCTTTGGGTTTATGACCGCTTTATCGGTATTGCCAGGGGCAGTATTTGACCGCTACACTTTCGGTGATCGCATGCGCTGTGTACACTGGGTCGGCATTCTGCTGTTTTTGGTCTCCGCCTATGCGATCCTTGACTTCCCGTCACTATCGGCCTTTCTGACCTTGCCACTCTGGGTATTGTTGGCCTATACGTTCCCGCTCGCCGCGGCACTCAATGAGGTTTTAGCGCGTTTTGCAAGTGTGAAGGGGATTTCGCCAACGGTGAATACGTTCTGGGTCGGTGCTACTCAACTTGTGGTGTGTACTGTCTTGATCCTTGTGGGGATTGGTGGTGCGCTTCCAGAGGTGACTCAAGGTGCATTCGTGACCATGCTGGTCTTAGGTTTTCTAATTTGGCTTGGACATATAGTCAAGCAGTTGGCCTATGCTGACAACCAAATGATTGTCGTTAAGAAGATAATCATGATCGGTGTGCTGATGGTTGGTGTGTTTGCTTACGACTGGCTGGTTTTGAGCGAAGTGCCAACTGTGGGACAGTGGTTTGGTCTTGGAGTTGTTTTCCCGGCCATGTGGCTCGTCTTCAAATCATAAATTTGTAATTGTGGTGCGGCCTCAAGGAGTCGTGCTTTTATTTTCAATAGACAAGTAAGAACATATG